>OFGB01000080.1_pt1 | contig 75167 bp, 71 predicted proteins | sample 1521491 | NCBI WGS metagenome assembly OFGB01 (sample SAMEA3504095, study PRJEB24116) | mouse gut metagenome | biome: mouse gut; feature: mouse-associated habitat; material: faeces | place: Denmark | collected 2011
TTACGAAAAGAACAGTTGATCTTAAAAATGTTGCAGTAAATTTACGAAGTCTTTATTCGAAATTGGACTATAAAGAAATAAAATTTTTAGTATATAGTGCTAATCATAAATTCTCGTTTGTGGAACAAACAGCACATCCGCTAAGTAGGGAAATATGTGTTGATATGCCAACATTTGATTATTTGATAAAATGGTTGAATGACTATAAATTGATGTTTTTTGATATAGAGGATTGGAAAAGTTTTATGAGCACTGTAGATTTTAGTATGGGATGTCGTTTCCATGGAAATGTGATTGCTTTATGGGAGAAAAAGCCAGCGCTATTTGTTACCATTGACTCTAGAACAAAAGAACTTTGTAATCATTTTTCTCTTCCAACGATTTCATTAAAAGACTTTGATGAGGAAAAGGATATCCAGTATTATTATGATTTAGCGGATTATACAGAGTTTAATAAAAATTATAGTTCTAGGTTACACGAATTTATCGTCTTTTTGAAAAAAAATAAGTTAATAATTTCTAAAAATTGTAATCAGTATTATGATAAAAAAATTTTGGAATTGGAAAAGAAACTGGAAAAAGGCAATAATTAAAAAACGTGTGGAAGGATTTAATTTTCATGCAAAAAATAACAAAAGCAATCATACCGGCTGCGGGATTCGGCACACGATTTCTGCCGGCTACCAAGAGTCAGCCCAAAGAGATGCTGCCGGTGGTGGACAAGCCTACCATTCAGTATATCGTGGAGGAGGCTGTGGAGAGTGGGATAGAGGATATTTTAATTGTCATTGGCCGCTATAAGTCGGTGATCGAGGACCATTTTGACCGCTCGGTGGAGCTGGAAATGGAGCTGGAGAAAAAGGGCAAGTATGACATGCTGGAGCAGATTCAGGATATTGCTGGTATGGCCAATATTCAGTTTGTGCGGCAGAAAACGGCGTTGGGCTTGGGCCATGCGGTGTATTGCGCTAAAAATTTTATTGGCAATGAGCCTTTTGCGGTGATGCTGGGTGATGATATTGTGGATTCACCGGAGTATCCATGTCTGAAACAGATGATGGATTTGTATGAACGGGAGCAGTGCTCCATTTTAGGCGTGAAGGAAGTAGCGTTGCAGGGCATTCATAAATATGGTGTAGTGGATGGCAATAAAATCGCTGAGGGATTGTATACAGTGCGCTCTCTGGTGGAGAAGCCAAAGGCGGAAGCCGCGCCATCTAATGTGGCCATTATGGGGCGCTATATTATCACACCTGCTATTTTTGACATTCTGGAAAAAACAGCGCCGGGAGCAGGCAATGAGATTCAGTTGACCGATGCGTTGAAAACGCTGGCAACAAAGGAAAAAATGCTGGCTTATGCCTTCAAGGGCCGTCGCCATGATGTGGGGGACAAGCTGGGCTTTTTACAAGCTACGGTGGACTTTGCCTTGCAGCGGGATGATTTGCGGGATGATTTCTTAGCTTATCTGGAGCAGATTGTACAGCAGCAATGTGAATGAAATAGTTTCAAGTATTTATTGAACGATTTTTTTTAAGAATTCAGATACTTTTGATTTAATATAGAAAAATCATAGTAAACAAGTGTTTAATAATTAGAATGTTGAGAGGTGATTTATCATGAATTTCGGCTATGCGCGGGTTTTGCCAGAGGAACAGGGGAACGGCACGGTGCAGCAGTTGGTGGATGTGGTGGGCGATGACCGCTTTGTGTTCACGGACAGGCGTACAAAGGAATATGACCGCAAGAATTATTTCTTTCTACGCAATATGCTGCGCGCCGGTGATATTTTATATTTGGATGAGCTGGGCAGCTTGGGCGGTACTTTGGAAGAAATTGCGGACGAATGGTGCAGTTTAACTGGTGCGCTGCAGGTGGATGTGGTGGCACTGGCTCCGGCTGTGCAATTGGATAGCAGGCGATTTCGAGAGCTGGAGGAGATGGGGCAGCAGATGGAGCGGCAGATGTTGGACTTGCTGCGCTATGTGGCAGAGCTGCAGCGTCGCAAACAGTCGGAACAGCGGACGGGAACCTGCAAAGATGGTCAAAAGGGAAAACGATTTGGTCGCCCTCCGTTAAAGATGGATTGGGAGTTGTTTCATCAAACGGCGCAGCGATGGGCTGCCGGAGAGATGAGTGTGGAACAGGCCTGTGCATTGACCGGGACAGCCCGCAGCAGTTGGTACAAATATACCAAAGAGTTGGGCTATACAAGGGAGAGAAAACTGTCGCACAGTGGTTTAGAATAATGGGGTGGAGCTGTATGCAAGCAATGGAGCAGAAAAGATGCTTGTGTGCAGTTCTTTTTTGTGAAAAGGGGGCTTTTGTGGGTTTGCGCTGCATTTTTGCATTGCGGTGGAATAAACATTGTGCTACACTATGTTTATCCGATGGGAGGTTGATGAAAATGCTGATTTCAACAAAGGGCCGTTATGCGCTGCGGGTGATGATTGATTTGGCGGAGCAGGATCGGGATGGCTACCATGTGCTGATGGATATTGCCAAAAGACAGGAGATTTCGGAAAAATATTTGGAGAGTATCATTGCGATTTTGAGCAAAGCGGGTTTTGTGCAGGCGCAGCGGGGACGGGGCGGCGGTTATCGGTTGAGCAGAGAGCCGCAGAGCTACACGGTGGGCAGTATTTTGAAATTGACAGAAGGCCCTTTGGTGCCGGTGGCTTGTCTGGAAGATGGGGAAAATACCTGCAGCAGAGCGGCGCAGTGTAAAACCTTACCGATATGGATGGGCTTAGATGAGTTGATGCAAAATTATCTGGAGAGCATTACTCTGGCAGATTTGCTGGAACAACAGGTATAATGTTAGGATTACTTATGGTTGAAAGATAAGCAAAGTCTTTGCTCTGACGTTTTCTAGGTTGTTTATACGTCATACAATTTAATTTTTATATCTGCTAAATCATGTGGATTTTCACATTTCTTAAGTTATAACTGAAGAAATTATTTTTATTTTCTTGTTTTTCACTTGTAAATATGATATGCTTTTTGCAGTAACAGAAAGGGGCGTATTTCTTTTATGATTAAACGAGAAATGTATATGAGCCGTATCCGTCCATTTATTGGAACAGATTTGATAAAGGTAATGACCGGCATTCGACGCTGCGGAAAATCTGTGATGCTGGAACTGATTAAACAAGAACTTACAGAATCCGGCGTAAATCCTGCACAATTTATTTCAATTAATTTCGAGGATATGAACTATGCACATCTGCAAACTGCAAAGGCTCTGCACGATGAAATCACAAAAAGAGCCGCTGCTATTGACGGCAAAGTTTATTTGTTCTTCGATGAAATTCAGGAGGTAAAAGACTGGGAAAAATGCATCAATTCTTTCCGTGTATCTTTGAATTGTGATATCTATATTACAGGTTCCAATGCCAAGTTATTATCCGGTGAGCTGGCCACATACCTCGGAGGACGATATGTAGAGTTTGTTATCTATCCATTCTCTTTCGCAGAGTTTGTGGAATTATATAAGACAATTGCTCCTGATGAATTAATCCAGAAATGCTTTCAGAAATATCTTCTATCTGGCGGTATGCCTTATCTGGCAAACATCCGATATGTTGATGAACCGTCTAGGCAGTATCTTCACGATTTGTTCAACTCTGTTCAGTTGAAAGACATTGTAAAGCGCAATAAAATTCGTGATGTGGATTTGTTGGAACGCATCATTGCGTACGTGATGGCTCATGTAGGAAATACGTTTTCTGCTGCTTCTCTTGCAAAGTTTCTCAAAAGCGAGCAGCGCACGGTAGCTCCTGAAACGATATTAAACTATATTAAATATTGCTGCGATGCTTACCTGTTCTATCAAGTTAAGCGTGAAGATTTACAAGGAAAGCAAATCCTTGCGTCCAACGAAAAATATTACATTGTCGATCATGGTATCCGTGAAGCAGTTTTTGGCGGTAATATGAAAGAAATCAATCTTACTTTAGAGAATATCGTGTACATGGAACTCCTTCGTCGCGGATATGAAGTCACAGTTGGAAGATATGGTGAGAAAGAAATTGATTTTGTCTGTCACAAACGAGATGAGAAGCTGTATATTCAAGTCACCTATCTGCTCGCTTCTGATGAAACAATCCAACGTGAATTCGGAGCGTATGATCATATCCGAGATAATTTTCCCAAATATGTCGTTTCTCTGGATGAATTTGACATGAGCCGCAATGGGATTAAGCATCGCAATATCCGGGATTTCCTTTTAGCCGAGGAATGGAATTAAATAGCTATGTCCATCACAGATTCAAAATTGTGACGGGCATTTTTATATCGGGGCAACAAAGAACCGGCCTGTAATCGTTAGAACGGGAATCTAACGATTACAGGCCGGTTCATCATGTAATATCTGAAATGTTTTTTCAGTCCAAAATTTGCGGAAAGTTTAGTCTTCCAAACCGAAAATCCGGTTGAATTTTCCTTTTTGGTGCAGCTCGATGATATTGTCATAGCCGCCCAGGAAGTTATCGTCCACAAATACTTGGGGCAGTGTGAGAAAGCTGGTTTCATCTTGCAGCATTTTTAATACTTCAGGATGCTGTGAGGTGTTGATTTCGGTAAATTCCACGCCTTTGCGCTTCAAAAACAGTTTGAGCTGCAAGCAAAAAGGGCAGCGGTCCATTGTATATACAGTTACTTCTTTCTTTGCCATGGGGAAGCCTCCGTTCTTTAATAAAAAACTACTGTCTTCATTGTACTCTAAAAGAAGAAAAAATGCGAATAAAAAAATTTGACCGGGGTAATAAACAGGAAAAGGGGGAGAGAACGAAGTTAAAAAGTTTTTACGAAATTTCAGTAAAAACTATTTATTATTCAGAGGTTTTTGGATATACTAATAGTAAAGGAGGCGATCCTATGATTGTGAGACCCCATTACTTAGAAACACTTAAAACCTATCGTGATGTGCCGCTGGTGAAAATTCTTGCAGGCGTTCGCCGCTGCGGTAAATCCACGATTTTAGAAATGTTGCAAGATGATTTGACAAAAAGCGGCGTTCCTGCCGACCACATTATCAATATGCGTTATACCTCGGAAGATTTTAACGACGGAATGACTGACAAAGATATGTATCATGGCATTAAAGAAAAAATGACAGACAGTGAGCGCTATTATCTTTTGCTTGACGAAGTGCAAGAAATCACGGGCTGGGAAAAAGCTGTCAACAGTCTTTTGGAAAATGCCAATACGGACATTTATGTGACTGGGTCCAATTCCAAGCTGATGGCAAGCGAAATATCCACTTACCTGACGGGACGGTATATTTCCATCCCCGTGTTTACGCTGTCCTTTGCCGAGTATATGGAGTTCAAAAAGTCAAGCGGACGCACGCCGAAAGAACTGTTAAACGAGTATATCCGCATGGGCGGATTTCCCCTCGTTGCGTTGAGTAATTTTGACGAGGGTGCGGCCTATCAGATCGTCGAGGGCATTTATAATTCCGTCATCACCAGCGATATCACAAAACGGCATAACATCACAAATTTTGACCTATTCAACCGTGTCGTAAAGTATATTGTTGAAAATGTTGGCAAGACCTTTTCTGCTAATGCGATTGTGAAGTTTCTGAAAAGCGAGGGCCGTTCTCTTTCGGTAGAATCGGTATATAACTATCTGGAATGGTTGGAAAAAGCCTTTGTGATCTACCGCTGTCAGCGATACGATTTGCAGGGAAAATCCATACTAAAAACGCAGGAAAAATTTTATCTGGCCGATGCTTCTCTGAAATACTGCATGATGGGTTTTAGCCCGAAATCTGTTGCCGCTATGCTTGAAAACATCGTATACTTTGAACTTCGCAGAAAAGGCTATGAGGTCTATATCGGCAAGAATGAAACGAAAGAAATTGACTTTGTGGCAGTACGGCGCGACGAGCGTATTTATGTGCAGGTGTGCCGAAATCTGCCGGAGGAATCCGAATGTGAGGTTGCCAATCTGCTTGAAATCAAAGACCACTACCCCAAATATATAGTGACCCTTGACGAGCTTGCCGCAGGCAATATCAACGGCGTAAAGATTGTGCATTTAGCAGATTTTTTGTTGGCTAAGGATTACTAGGTTATAAGTATGGGTAAACAAGGAAGATTGGCTTGTAGATCTTCCACTGTATGCGATTGAACAGATTACCAAAATATAAATTTGTTTCGCAGAGTATTTATCCGCTGGCGATATAAATGGGCTTGTATTTTTGTGAAAAAGGAGCAGTGCAGATGACAGGAGATGGGATGACGGCGGAGCAGCAATGCTTTGCCCAATATGGTTTGGATGATAGGATTTTGCAGACGTTGGAGTTGTTGGGTATGGAGCAGCCTACTGCGGTGCAGCGGGAGGTGATTCCTAAAGTGCTGCAAAAGCAGGACCTCATTGCGCAGGCGCAGACTGGCAGTGGGAAGACGGCGGCTTATGGTATTCCGCTGTGTCAATTGGTGGATTGGGAGGAAAATCATCCGCAGGTATTGATTTTAACGCCCACCCGCGAGTTGGCTATGCAGGTGCAGCAGGAAATCATGGACATCGGGAAGCTGAAGCGCATCAAGGTGCCGGCGTTGTATGGGAAACATTCCTTCCGTCAGCAGGAGAAAGATTTGAAGCAGAAGTCGCACATGGTGGTAGGCACGCCGGGGCGGGTGTTGGACCATTTGGAGCGGGGAACGTTGTTTACTGGCTCTATTGGCTATCTTGTGCTTGACGAAGCGGATGAAATGCTGCATATGGGTTTTATAGAACAAGTGGAGCAGATTCTGTCCTATTTGCCGGAGGATCGGGTAACGCTGCTATTTTCCGCTACCATGCCCAAGGCGGTGGAGGTGTTGGCACAGCAGTATTTGCGGGAGCCGTTGCGTATTACCATAGCGGGCGAGCCTGTGAGCAGTCGGGCCATCTCTCACGGATGGTATTGCTGTGATGACGCAGAGCGGTTGGAATTGCTACTGGGACTGTTAAAGGTGTACAATCCCGACAGTTGTATTATTTTCGCCAATATGCGCGCAGAGGTAGAGGAGATTTATGATGCGCTGTGGGAGGATGGTTTCAGCTGTGCCCGCCTGCATGGCGGTATGGAGCAGTGGGAGCGCACAGAAGTGATGCAGGATTTCAAAAAAGGGCTGTTTCGGTATCTGGTGGCTACTGATGTGGCGGCGCGGGGCATTGATGTGGAAAATATCTCGTTGGTGGTGAATTATGAGCTGCCGCCGGAACGGGAAACATATATTCATCGCATCGGTCGTACCGGTCGGGCTGGATTGTCCGGCACGGCGATTTCCCTGGTGGAATCCTGGGAGCGGCGTGAACTGGAACAGATTGAGAAGCTGCTGCAATTGCCCATCGTGCAGTTGGAGCTTCCGACAGCGCAGGCGGTTGCAGAGGCAGAACCTGCATTCCGCGAGAAGATGGATGTTCAGCCAGAGGAAAAAGGCAGCAAACACGCTGCGCTTCATGCCAATATTCTCAAGCTGCAAATTGCCGATGGGAAAAAGGCGAAAATTCGCCCTGTTGATATTGTGGGCACCATCTGTGCCATTCCCGGCGTGGAGGCGGCAGATATCGGCGTGATTCAGATTATGGACTGGACCAGCACGGTAGAAATCTTAAACGGCAAAGGCCCGCTGGTGTGGAAAACATTGCAGACCAAGCCCATTAAGGCAAAGATGCGCAAGGTGACAAAGGCGAAATTTTGAAGAATGTTTTGACAATATGTAATAGTTTTGTTTAGAGAAAATGCAGATGTTGGCAGCATATTTGCTGCAAGATCACACATAATAGAAAATGCCTCAGCAAACAGAGTCGTCTGAGGTAGTGAAGGACTTACAGTGTTTCAATGAATCAGCGAGGCTGCCGCCGTTAGTTGATTTGCTGTAAGTCTTTTTATTGTGTAACTCAGTGGGTCATGGTATACTACAACAAAAGGAGTGTGTTGACGATGTTACCTAAGCCTATTTGGTTAGAGAATGGGAAGGTTTTTTTGATTGACCAGACAAAGCTGCCGGGGGAATTGTGCCAATTGGAGATTACTACGGCAGAGCAGATGTGGGATGCTATTAAAAGACTGGTGGTGCGGGGCGCACCGGCCATTGGTCTGGCGGCGGCTTTTGGCGTATGGTTGGGCGCGGCACGCAGACTGGAAGCCGGAACGCTGACGGCGGACAATTTTACAGCGGCGGTGGAGGAAATCGGTGCATATTTGGACACTGCGCGGCCCACAGCGGTGAATTTGCATTGGGCGGTGACACGGATGCAGGATGTGGCTGTGGCGCAGTGTGCTGCGGCGGAAGACAGGATAACAGCGGCTGAACTGGTGCAGGGATTGTATCTGGAATGTCAGCGAATGCTGGAGGAGGATATCGCGGCTTGCAAGGCAATGGGTGAATATGGCGCGGACTTGCTGCAGAATATTCCGAATTTTCAAGCAATGCTGACTCACTGTAATGCCGGCGCTTTGGCTACTAGTATGTATGGTACAGCTTTGGCGCCTGCCTATATTTTGCAGGAGCGGCAGCATCCTGTAGCGGTTTATTCCGACGAAACGCGGCCTCTATTGCAGGGGGCGCGGCTTACTGCGTGGGAGCTCAGTCAGAGCGGGATTCCGGTGACGACCATCTGCGATAATATGGCCGGCGTGGTCATGGCACAGCAAAAGGTGCAGGCGGTGGTTGTGGGCGCGGACCGCATTGCCGCCAATGGAGATACTGCCAATAAAATCGGGACCTATACGGTGGCGGTCTTGGCAAAGGAGCATGGCATTCCTTTTTATGTGGTAGCGCCGCTGTCTACAGTGGACTTTTCGTTGAGAGATGGCAGTTTGATTCCCATTGAACAGCGGAAGGAGGAAGAAATCCGCCAGTTTAACGGCCGTCAGACTGTACCTGACGGGGCGATGGTGTTCAATCCGGCTTTTGACGTGACGCCGGAGAGGTATATTACAGCGATTATTACGGAGAAAGGCGTAGCCTATCCGCCCTTTGCGCAGAATCTGGAAGCGCTGCGGCGGGGACAACCTGCGTTGCAGTGCGATGCCCGTTCTCTGCAGCAACAGGTGCTGACTGCCGCGCAGAATATGGCCAAAGACGGCTTGAGCAGCGGTAGTTTTGGCAATGTCAGCATGGTGGATAGAGAGCATGATCTGTTGGCCATTACGCCGTCGGGGGTGCTGTATGATCAGATGAAAGCGGAAGATATCTGTATCGTGCATATGGATGGCAGTGAGATTGCAGGAGTACGCAATGGCTATAAACCGTCCTCGGAGCTGCCTATGCACTGCGCCATCTATCAGGCCCGTCCTGATTGCAGTGCAATTGTGCATACCCATGCGGCCTATTGTACTGCCTATGGAGCCAGCGGTCAGGCTTTGGGCGCGGTGATCAGTGAAATGGGCATGCTGGTTCCGGGCGCTATTCCCCTGGTACCATATTGTTCGCCGGGCAGTGAAGAATTGGCACAGCAAACGGCAGAGGCTTTGCGGGAAGCCAACGGCTGTTTATTGGCAAATCATGGCGCGGTGACCGTGGCAGATACCATGGAGCGCGCGTACATGCTGGCGCAGATTTTGGAGGACGGATCCCGGGCAGCCTGTCTGGCCGGACAAATGGGCAGGGTTCAGGAAATTCCCGCAAAAGAAAGCGCAGCGTTGTTTGAGAAAATGAAACAGTACGGACGATAAATAAATGGCAGATTGATTTTTGCAGGGAAAGGAAATTTGGCACCTGTTGTTTTGGTTGCACATATGCTGTAACAGACAGTGAGGTGAGTACAGCATGACATGTCGTGCAATTTATACAGTGCGCCGGTTGACTCCGGCGGAGCAGCGATTGGTGCGGGAAACGTTGTTGGAGGGAAAGCAGCGCATTTTTTTGCAGCAGTTTGAGGATGGATTTCCTACGTTCCGCCATTATGGGTTAGATATGGGGGATGGCACGGTGGTGCATTTCAGCGGAAAAATGGAATATATCCATGCCAACGCCTGGATTCAGCGCACTAGCTGCGCCGCCTTTTGTCGGGGCGGGGTGATTTGTCCGGCCTATGATGTGCGGTTTTGCTTTCCGCAGGAGGAAGTGGCGCGGAGGGCATTAAGCCAGGTGGGCTGCAATTTCGGCGGATACAATTTTCTCTGTAACAACTGCGAACATTTTGTGAATTGGTGCGCCTGCGGACGACGGATTTCCCGACAGGTAATGATGCGGGAACAGATTGAGGAGGATTTACAGGATTGAATATTTTATTTGTAGGAGACGTGACAGGCGAGGCAGGTTTGGCGAAGGTACAGCAGGAATTGGGGCGTTTGCGGCGGCAGTATCAGAGCGATTTGGTGATTGTCAATGGAGAAAATGCCGCAGAGCGCAACGGTATTACGGAGCAGCAGTTTCGTGCGCTGCGCTTTGCAGGTGCAGATGTGGTGACCTTGGGAAATCATGCGTGGGCCAATCAGGACATTTACAATTTTATTGATGGGGAGGAAACGCTGGTTCGTCCCTACAATTATCCTGAGGGCACGCCGGGACGGGGATACAGCATCGTCGATCAGGGGCGAACGCAGGTGGCTGTGGTGAATCTTCTGGGCAATGTGTATGTCAGTACGCTGCCGTCGCCCTTTGCTGTGATTGATTCGTTATTACAGGAAATTCGGCAGCAGGGTGTGCGGCATATTGTCATTGATTTGCACGGCGAGGCGACTTCGGAGAAGATTGCCTTTTCCCGCTATGTAGACGGACGGGTGAGCGCAGTGCTGGGCACCCATACCCATGTGCAGACAGCGGATGGATGCATATTGCCCAAGGGTACGGCATATATCAGTGATGTGGGCATGACCGGTGCCATTGACTCGGTGCTGGGTGTGAAAACAGAACTGGCGATACAGCAGTTTACCAGCCAGATTCCGGTGCGTTTTCAGCACGCCCAGGGACCGGCGCGGTTGTGTGCGGTATGTGTGGAGTTGGATGATAAAACCGGCAAAGCAAAAGGGATTACGCCCATACAGGTAGTGTAAAGAAAAAGAAAAGAAATTTTTCTTCCAGAAAAAGGAATATTTCGTGGAGTGTTGAATATATAATAATATTCCAGATATTACTATATTTCATTATTCAGGAGGTAACGATGATGGAAGTATTAAAAGTTTCAGCAAAATCAAATCCAAATTCTGTGGCAGGCGCGCTTGCCGGAGTGATTCGGGAACGAGGCGGTGCAGAAATGCAGGCCATCGGTGCGGGCGCGTTAAACCAGGCAGTAAAAGCAGTGGCAATTGCGAGAGGGTTTGTAGCGCCCAGCGGTATTGATTTGATTTGTATTCCGGCTTTTACCGATATCATGATTGAGGAGGAGGAGCGCACGGCGATTAAGTTGATTGTGGAGCCTCGTTGATGCAGTTTTTTTGATAGCAGTCGTTACCGCAGTATTCCAAGCATTCTTTTTGGGTTTTATCGCAGTGAATTATTTTGCTACCCACTTTTTCATATAACTACTACACGCAAAAAGCAGTTCTCTTAGTGAGAGCTGCTTTTTGCAGTTTGTGGAACAGGACACAGCGGTGAAGAAGTATCCTTTGTAGGATGGCTTGACAAAGGAGCTGCCTTGGTCAATAAACTTGGAATCAAGTTAGCTCATTCAGATTTTTTTGATGGGATGACGAAGTACCGTTTTCCATTTTTCCGGCGCCACTTTTCTGGCGTCGGAGAGATAGATTTCATGATGGAGGCGGCTTGGGGAAAAGTCGTTTTCATATCCATGCTCTTTGAGATACTGGTCCATCAGCGCAACACTGGAAGATTCTTCATCAAATGAGCCTACATGCATCATTTGCACGCACAGGCCTTCTGCAATGGTTAAAAATTCTACGCTGGAAAAATCTCGCTTTTTCTTTTGCGTAGCCTCGGCGACAGCCCAGTCAAAGTCTGCCTTCTGCACAAAATCTGGCAGGCGAATAACGGAAATCCAATGAAATTCATCCTTGCGGGTGTAGTCAAAGCCGCCAAAGCCTTCCTGCCACCAGAAGCCCTCCAGCGGCGGTACGACATAATCAAAATAGCCTTCGATTTGATGCTCGCCTTTTTTGCTCATTTTGATGGTATAGGCCAGTGCATACAACAACTCAATAGAAGCCTTGTATGCGCCGCCTTCTTCGTTGGGATTTCCCATCCCGCGAATAGCCAGGTAATTCATTGCCGGAATTTCTACAATTTCCGGTTTGGCCTTGGGCAGATAAAATTCCTTGTATTCTTTCTTGTAATCAAAGGGCATCTGTATTCCTCCTCATTCTTTATCCTTTATGCGCAGGCAGTCTGAAAGCTGCCGAGTCATATTTTTATTGTAGCATAGAGGAAAATCCCTTACAAGAAATAAGTGGACTGGCGTGCATTTGTTTGTGCTGGCAGGGATAGGCAATATAATAATTTTTTTGGTTTAAATATGCCCCTTGACAGGCGATACTAGAACTTATAAAATTAATAAATAAAGGTTTTGTCTGAAATTGCACCTGCCGTAGGTCAGGTTGTCTATATAAAATTGTAGTATGGTGATACATGTGATTGCATATACAGGTATATAGTTTTTACTGTGAACTGCAGATTTATATATGGAAGGAGCAGTCTGCCTTTTTACGGGCGACAATTTCAGCAAATCGGGATCCGGTTTGCTTTTTTATTGCAAAAGGATTTCGACTTTTACAGTAGTACAATTCATGAAAATCTAAAAAATGAAAACGGGGAGGAGGAATTGAAAACAAGATGACGCCAACATTGATTATTGCAGTCATCGTTGCTCTTGTAGTAGGTGCAGCTGTAGGCTACGTCGTGCGCAAATCGGTGGGAGAGTCCAAAATAGGCTCTGCGGAAGAGGAAGCAGCCCGCATTATGGAGGAAGCTACCCGCAACACTGATGCGATTCGCAAAGAAGCTATGCTGGAAGCAAAGGATGAAGCTTACCGGATTCGCACGGAGGCTGAACAGGAAGTGAAAGAACGGCGCGCTGAGCTGCAGCATTCGGAAAAACGCTTGATCCAGAAGGAAGAATCCATGGACCGCAAATACGAAGCGCTGGAACAAAAAGAACAAAGCATGCAGAGAACAGAGGCTCAAATTGAAAAAGTGCGAGCCAGTGTGGAACAGTTGTATGCGCAGCAGTCCGCTGAGCTGGAACGTCTGGCAGGCCTTACTATGGAGGAAGCGAAAGAACAGCTTTTGCATAAAGTAGAAGAAGAAATTACCCATGAAACAGCAGTGATGATCAAAGAGATGGAAACTGCTGCCAAGGAACAGGCGGATAAAAGAGCCCGTGAGATTATCTCCTTGGCCATTCAGCGCTGTGCAGCAGACCATGTGGCGGAGACCACTGTATCGGTGGTATCTTTGCCCAATGACGAAATGAAAGGCCGCATCATCGGGAGAGAAGGCCGTAATATTCGCACACTGGAAACATTAACCGGTATTGATTTGATTATTGATGATACTCCAGAAGCGGTAATTTTGTCAGGCTTTGACCCCATTCGCCGTGACATTGCCCGTGTTGCCCTGGAAAAACTCATTGTAGACGGCCGTATCCATCCCGCTCGTATCGAGGAAATGGTGGAACGAGCGCAGCGAGAAATTGAGCAGAAGATTCGCGAGGAAGGGGAACAGGCTACCTTTGAAACAGGGGTACATGGACTTCATCCAGAAGTAATCAAGCTCTTGGGCCGCTTGAAGTACAGAACCAGTTACGGACAAAATGTGCTCAATCACTCCATTGAGGTGGCCCATCTGGCAGGGATGATGGCTGCAGAGCTGGGCGTGGATGTACAGCTGGCCAAACGTGCCGGTCTGCTCCATGACTTGGGCAAAGCAGTAGATCATGAGGTAGAAGGTCCTCATGTATCCATCGGTGCAGATTTGGCGAAACGTTATCGGGAATCCAAGGATGTCATCAATGCCATCGAAGCCCATCATGGCGATGTGGACCCACGCACAGTGGAAGCGGTATTGGTTGCTGCAGCAGATGCAGTATCCGCTGCTCGTCCGGGCGCACGCCGCGAAACTTTAGAATCTTATCTCAAACGCTTGGCCAAACTGGAGGAAATCGCCAATGAATTTGAGGGCGTAGAGAAATCCTTCGCGATTCAGGCAGGCCGTGAGATTCGCATCATGGTAAAACCGGATAAGGTAGACGATGCTGGTGCGGCAAAATTGTCTCGTGATATCGTAAAACGGATAGAAAAAGAACTGGAATATCCAGGTCAGATTAAAGTAGTCGTTGTGCGGGAAACTCGCTCTGTAGACTATGCAAAATAAAAAAGAGAAGGTCACTTTCCATGGGAGAGCGATCTTCTCTTTTTGTTTGCAAAAGCTTACAGAGAGACGGTGATTGCCTGCAATAACGGTTGTAAACGTTGCCGCTGCTCTGTGCGATACACAGCATAATAAGCTGCATGAGCGTCCTCTTCCAACAGTGGCACGATATGCCGTCCTGCGGGGGCGCCGCTTTGCGCAATGAAGCGGTCTGAAACGAATGCCGGAATCACAGAGGCTTCCATCAATTCCGCCAGGCTGGAAAGCTCATTCTGCATTAGAAAATGGCTGTGAGGCATGTGTGCCAGTGTGATATCATACCAAAAGCCGATATCGTTGTAGAGCAGCATGGTAGTTCCGTCCATATCCTGCCAATGGAGTCCGGTGCAGCCGGCAAGGGGATGATTGGGTGGCAGGGCAAAAAAAATTTGCTCTTTGCCGCAGGGCAGCGACTCCAGCCCTAGTTCCCCAACGCTGTAAGGCAGCACAATCAGTTGATAAAGATAATTCTGTAAGCCCTGCAGGAGGACAGAATTCGATTTCATCTCTATGGTGATGTTGAGGTCGGGATAGCACTGGGTAGCCAGGCGCATGACATCAAGCAGCGGCATGGGAGCGCAGCTGCCGATGGCAAGGGTGTGGTTGGCGCGCACCACCTGCAGCATATCCTGTATTTTATTTAGAATGCGACGGGCTTGCTCTGTGGCCAGGACACCGTTTTCGTGAAAGGTCAGTTTATTTTTGCTGCGGATAAACAGCGGTACGGCAAATTCAGTCTCCAGCTTCTGCATGGAGCGGGTCAGCGTAGGCTGTGAGATATGCAATGCCTCCGCTGCGGCAGATAATGTGCCATAGTCCGCTACAGCAACGAGCTGTTCCAATTGTTCCAGGGTAAGCATAAAACCACCTCTTTTTAGTCAGTATGCATATACAGTATAGCACAATGCAGTATTGATATTGTACTTTTTTTTGCGCCGGGCGTATACTTTTTCTAGAGATAAAAATTGATAGCAGGAGGAAAACAGAATGGAATTTGTAACCTTAAACAATGGTGTAAAAATGCCTTTAGAAGGCTTTGGTGTATTTCAGGTGCCCGATGCAGCAGAATGCGAACAGGCAGTGCTAGATGCCATTTCCAGCGGATATCGGTTGATTGATACTGCCGCAGCTTATATGAATGAGGAAGCAGTAGGCGCGGCAATCAAAAAATGCGGCGTGCCACGGGAAGAATTATTTATCACAACGAAATTATGGGTGCAGGATGCCAGCTATGAGATGGCTAAGGCGGCCTTTCAGACATCGCTGGATAAACTGGGGCTGAACTATATTGATTTGTATCTGATTCATCAGCCTATGGGCGATTACGTTGGTGCATACCGGGCTATGGAAGAATTATATAAGGCTGGCAAGATTCGCGCCATCGGCGTCTGCAATTTTTATCCGGCGTCTCTGGCAGATTTTTGCGAAACCGTAGAAGTCATTCCCGCAGTGAATCAGGTAGAGTTGCATCCATTTTTCCAGCAGGAGAATGCCTTGGCTCTGATGAAAGAATACGGAATTGTACCCGAAGCATGGGGGCCTTTTGCCGAGGGCAAACACGGCATCTTTACCCATCCGGTACTTACTGCCATCGGTGAAAAATACGGCAAGACCGCAGCACAGGTGGCATTGCGCTGGAACGTGCAGAGAGGCGTGGTAGTGATTCCAAAATCGGTGCACAAAGACCGCATGGAGCAGAATTTTGCCATCTGGGATTTTGCCCTGAGCGAGGATGATATGCAGAGAATTGCCCAGTTGGATTTGGGACACAGTGAAATTGTAGACCACAGCGATCCTGCATTTGTAAAAATGCTGCACAATCTGAAAATTCACGAGTAAAAACAGTGTAAAAAACTGGACGAAAAGGTCGTTTGGAAATTGGAGTATCCATTTCCAAGCGACCTTTTTGCGTATGGAATGACCCCTACATAACATTTGGTTACGTGTGGGCGCTATAGATTCTACGGTTTTGCGTTCTCCAATCGTTATGACAGTCTCAAGGCGATTCGTTGCTTTGGGACTGTTTCTTTGTTTTGTGGTGATATTCGGCAAAGAACAGCAGAAAAGTAAGAAAATTTCTCTCAAATGTATTAAAAAAGCGCGATTACGACAAAAAAGAGAAAATTGTCAGTTGAGTTTCAATTTTAATTTGAGTATAATAATGTAGATAAATTCTAATATAGATAGAGTTATAGGAGGATTCTGAATCCGTAATTGAGGTGACAGTATGTATAAGATAGGGATAGACGTAGGCTCTACGACGATTAAATGCGTTGTGCTGGATGAGAACGATAATATTGTGTACAAATCCTATCATCGTCATCGGGCCATGATTAAAGAAAAGGTCAATGAATTGGTACTGATGATTGGACAGGATATTTTACATGGTGCGCCAGCCTATTTGGCATTGACAGGGTCGGCTTCTCTGGGTATGGCAGAGCATTTTCAAATTCCCTTTGTGCAGGAAGTTGTGGCTACACAGATCGCGGTGGAACAATATCCAGAAACGGTGGACGTGGTGATAGAGCTAGGCGGAGAGGATGCAAAGATTCTCTTTTTGACCAACGGCGTGGAGGTTCGCATGAACGGAACCTGCGCAGGGGGGACGGGCGCCTTTATCGACCAGATGGCAGTGTTGTTGGATGTGTCGGTGGAAGAAATGGATGGGTTGGCTCTGCAGGCAGAGCGTATTTATCCCATCGCTTCCCGCTGCGGCGTATTTGCCAAAACGGATGTGCAGCCTCTTTTGAATCAGGGTGCTACCAAAGAAGATGTGGCTGCCAGCATTTTTCATGCAGTAGTCAATCAAACCATCGGCGGTTTGGCGCAAGGACGGGAGCTCAAAGGAAAAATGATGTTTTTGGGCGGTCCGCTGACCTTTTTAAAAGGCTTGCAGAAAAGCTTTGTGGATGTGTTGAAGCTGGATGATAAGACCGGCATTTTTCCGGAAAACGCTCAGTATTATGTAGCTTACGGCGCTGCGCTGTATGCGGCCAGCGAGCAGCCCATGGATTTTCTGGCTTTGGCGGAGCGCATGCAGCATGCTGCGGCTCTGAAACAGTACGACAGCGGCTTGCCGCCCCTGTTTGCCGATGAAAGCGAATATGAGCAATTTCAACAGCGACACGCCAAAGCAGTGATTCCTCAAGGACAACTGGCAGGATATCAGGGGACTGCCACCGTGGGGATTGACGCGGGTTCCACGACAATCAAGCTGGTGGTCATCGGAGAGGACGATGAAATTCTCTACAGCAAATATATGCTGAGCAATGGACGGCCGGTGGAACTGGTGCGGGAGATGCTGCAGGAAGTCTACACGCTCAATCCCCAGCTGCGTATTGTGGGCAGCGCAGCTACCGGCTATGGAGAAGAACTAGTGAAAAACGCTTTCTCCATGGACGATGGGCTGGTGGAAACTGTTGCCCATTTGACAGCGGCGCAGAAAATGATGCCCGATGTGGATTTTATCATAGATATCGGCGGGCAGGACATGAAGTGCTTCAAAATTCGCAATCAGGTCATTGACACCATCTTTTTGAACGAAGCGTGTTCCTCCGGCTGCGGTTCCTTTATTTCCACCTTTGCCACGGCGCTGGGCTACTCGGTAAAAGATTTTGCGGCGCTGGGACTGTTTGCCAAGCATCCGGTGGATTTGGGCTCCCGTTGCACCGTGTTTATGAATTCTTCTGTAAAACAGGCGCAAAAGGAAGGCGCAGAGATTGAAGACATCTCGGCGGGTCTTTCCATCAGCGTGGTGAAAAATGCGCTGTATAAAGTCATTCGCGCGACGTCAGCAGAGAGCCTGGGTCGGCATATCATCGTGCAGGGCGGTACATTTTTAAATGATGCCATATTGCGGGCGTTTGAACAGGAAGTGGGCGTGGAGGTCGTGCGGCCCAATCTGGCGGGACTGATGGGCGCTTACGGTGCGGCATTGTATGCGCGCACGTTGGAGTTGCCCCAATCCTCGTTGTTAAATCAGGAGGAACTGGAAAATTTCACCCATGAAACCACCCAGCGGGTCTGCCAGCTCTGCGGCAATCATTGCAAGCTGACAGTAAATAGCTTCCAGAACGGCAGAGAGCTGATTGCGGGCAACCGCTGCGAACGGCCGATTAAAAGCCAAGACAAAAATTTCCTGAATGTCACATACAATGCCTATCGCTATAAACGGGAGCAAATTCTGAAGCGTAAAAGTGTGAAGGGAAAAAGAGGACGCATCGGTCTGCCCATGGGGTTAAATATGTACGAAAACTATCACTTCTGGCAGCCCATTCTCACGGAGCTGGGCTATGAAGTAGTGCGGGCGCCTTTTGGCAGCAGAGATTTATTTTTGGAAGGGCAGGCGACAATTCCTTCCGATACAGTATGCTATCCCGCCAAAATGATGCATGGCAGCGTGACCCATCTCATAAAGAAACAGGGCATCGATAAAATATTCTATCCCTGCATGCCGTACAATTTTGACGAAAAAATCAGTGACAATCATTACAACTGCCCTGTGGTGGCCTATTATCCTGAAGTCCTGTCGGCCAATATGTCCATCCTGCAGGATGTGCGTTTTTGGAAAGAATATTTTGGTCCTCACAATGAAAAGCATTTTGTGAAACGCTTGTACCAATTTTTTAAGCAGGACAATGTGACGCTGCAGGAAGCGAAGGCTGCGGCTGCGGTGGGATATAAAGAGCAGCAGGCCTATCTGAAGGATTTGAAACGATATGGGAAGGAAGCTATTGCCTTTGCACGGCAGCACGATCTGCCCATCATTGTCCTGGCGGGCCGTCCCTATCATATCGACCCGGAAATAAATCATGGGATTGACCAGCTGATTACCAGCTATGGCGCGGTGGTGATTTCGGAGGATTGTCTGCCCCTGGCGAAAGGTAAGTTCCATACCAATGTGCTGAATCAATGGACCTACCACGCGCGGCTTTACAGCGCTGCTCACTATGTGAGTCAGCAGCCCGATATGTACCTGGTGCAGTTGGTGTCCTTCGGCTGTGGACTGGACGCCGTCACCACCGACGAAGTGCGGGATATCCTGGAAAAACGGGGCAATTTATATACGCAGATCAAAATTGACGAAATCAACAATCTGGGCGCGGTAAAAATCCGCCTGCGCAGCTTGTTTGCCGCCATTGCGCAGAAAAAGAGGGAAAAGAGGTGAGCAGTCATGGCAAAACTGGAATATGATAAAAACGGCCGATTGATGTTTACAGAAGAAATGAAAGAAGAGTATATCATTTTGGTGCCAATGATGCTGCCGATTCATTTCTCCATGCTGAAAGCAATCTTCCAGCGGGAAGGCTATCATATGGAAGTGCTGGAGACACAAAACAGCAATATTATTCAGATGGGTCTGAAATATTGTCACAATGATATCTGTTATCCCGCCCAATTGACCATCGGTCAGTTGATGGATGCGCTGCAGAGCGGAAAATATGACGTGCACAAGGTGGCAGTGATGCTGTCTCAGACAGGCGGCGGCTGCAGAGCCTCCAACTATATCAGTCTGCTGCGCAAAGCATTGGACCGGGCGGGGCTGGATTTTGTGCCAGCAGTCTCTATCAATTTTAGCGGGCTGGAGGAAAACCCCGGCTTTGTGATTACGAAAAAAATGGTGTATGAGATGGCCAACGCTGTAATTTACGGCGATTTACTGATGTGTCTGCACAATCAGACTCAGCCCTACGAGAAAGAAGCAGGCGCATCTCAGAGGCTGGTGGAGCGCTTCACCGCTATGCTGAACGATGACTTTGCCAAGGGAGAAAGCATGGGCCCCAAGGCTATCCGCAAAAAAATGGATGAGATCGTGGGCGCCTTTGCGGCAGTGCCGGTGTATAAAAAGGATAAAGTGCGTGTGGGTATCGTGGGCGAGATTTATGTAAAATTTGCGCCGCTGGGCAACAACAATCTGGAGGCCTTCCTCCTGAAAGAAAATGCCGAGCCGGTGGTGCCGGGCCTGCTGGACTTTCTGCTCTATACCATCGACACAGGGATTGAGGATTATATCCGCTATGGCGGCAAGCTACTCAAGCCCATCATCACCAAATATCTGATGCATGTCTTTACCGGCATTCAAAAAGATATGATTCGCGCCATAAAACGGGCCGGCTGCTTTCATGCGCCGTCCAGCTTCAGCCGCACAAAAGAGCTGGCAGGACAGGTCATCGATTACGGCGTGAAAATGGGCGAGGGCTGGCTGCTGACCGGCGAGATGATGGCCCTGATTGATGAAGGCGTCAATAATATCGTCTGCACACAGCCCTTCGGTTGTCTGCCCAACCATGTGTGCGGTCGTGGAATGATGCGGCGTATTAAGAAATTCCATCCTGACGCCAATATCGTGGCCATTGACTATGACGCCAGCGCTACGCGGGTAAACCAGGAAAACAGATTAAAACTCATGCTGGCTACAGCACAGAAAATGCGGGCAGCACAGTAAAACCATAAAAATGAAAAAGAATCGCGCAGATTTTATGAGAAGTCTGCGCGATTCTTTTTGCTATGACAGGCGTGTTATTGTGTATTATTGATGCACTTTACAGCTGATAGAAGCCACATCCACGGCGATGATGATGGCGGCATGAAGGGCAGTGCTGCTGTAGGGCAGCTTCTCCTGGGTGTAGTGGGCCATGATATGGTCAAAGGCGGCTGCCTTTTCGCTGTCCTCTGTGACAAGACGAGCTGTTCCGGTGCCCATGACGCATTGATAGCGCATCCCATAGCCGCATGCATCACTGCCACGGGAGAACAGGTCGTGGGCAGTATCCATTTCAAAGGCGACATGGTTGTCTTTGCGGAGCAGGTCCAGCTTGTGGCCTTCACCGGCGCTGTGGAAAAACAGGGTAATATGCGCTTTATCCTTGACGGTATATCCAAAGCATAAGGGCACTATATAGGGTGCGCCGTTGTCATTGAGCCCCAGGCGACAGGCATCGCATCGCTCCATAATGGCTGTAATCTGTTGCAGGTCTGTGATTTCGCGGTCTTTTCTACGCATCATAATCTCTCCTTTATCGCAATAAGCGTGCTACATATTCATTGGCAGGCTGCTGCTGAATGTGGGCGGGTGTGTCCAGCTGCTGTACCTGACCGTGATTGATGATCAGGACCCGGTCAGATAAACGCAGCGCCTCTCGAATGTTGTGGGTGACAAAAATAATGGTGGTTTGCAGCTGATGGTGCAGCTGCTGAATGCTGTCCTGCAGTACGGTGCGCGTGATTTCATCCACTGCGCCGAAAGGCTCGTCCATCAGCATAATGGGCGGGTTATTGGCCAAAGCGCGGGCAATCCCCACCCGCTGCTGCTGACCGCCGCTGAGGCTGATGGGATAGCGCTCCAGCAATTCCAGTGGTAAATCCACCATGGCCATCAGCCGGGCCAGTTGTGCCTGGGACAGCGATGTGCCTGAAAGTGCGGGCACATAGTTGATATTGTCGGCGATAGAGAGATGGGGAAACAATGCTGCACCCTGGATGACATAGCCGATTTGCCGCCGGAGTGCAATCAAGTCTACCTGGGTGGTATCCTGCCCCAAAACCAATACTTTGCCAGCGCTGGGCAGCAAAAGTCCGTTGATTAGTTTGAGCAGTGTGGTCTTGCCGCCGCCGGAGGAACCTACAATACTGAGAAATTCTCCCGGAGCGACGGACAAGGTGAGCGGCTCCAATGCCCAGTGAGATTGGTATTGTTTTCCCGCCTGCAGAAACTGGATGACTGCGTCCATCAGTCTACCAGCCCCTTCGCCTGCAAAAATTCTCTGGCGATATCGCTTTCCAGACGGTGGTTGGTGTTCAAGTCGTAGTTCATCTGAATCATTTCTTCATTGCTGATGAGTCCGTCCATGAGTTCCAATACCTCCTGCAGCTGGGGGTAATTTTGCAGAGCGTCATTGCGCACGACGGTGCTGCAGCGGTAATCGGTGAACAGTTTTTTATCGTCGGCTAAGGTCACCAAGCCGTATTCGGCAATCTGAGAATCGGTGGTGTAAGCGTTGATGACGTCGCATTTCTTTTCATTGAGGGTTTGATATTTTAAGCCCATATCGACCTCGGCAGTATCTTTGAAATGCAGATTATAGGTGGCGCAGACTTTATCATAGCCGTCTTCTCGTTCAAAATAGTCGAAGTTGGCGCCGAACACCAGCTGGTCGCTGACTGCTGCCAAATCAGAGATTTTTTCCAAATGGTATTGTTGGGCTGTTTCTGCGCGTACAGCTAAGGTGTAGGTATTTTCAAAACCATAGAGACTGACCCAAGACATGTCGTATTGTTCGTTGTAGCGTTTGTTCAGCTCGGTGAACATGTAATCGGCATTGTCGGTTTCTTCCAGTTTGAGCACGGTGAGCCAGCCAGTGCCGGTATATTCGGGATATAAATCCAATTCGCCGCTTTCCATTGCTACCTGCAAATTGCTGGAGCCTCCGGCGATGGGGTCAATGCGTTCTACGGTGATATCGGTCTTTGCTTCAATAAGCTGGGACAGGATTTCCTGTAAAATCATCTGTTCCGGCATGGATTTGCAGCCGACGCGCAGCGGTTCGCTATTGGCTTCGGTTTGCTGGGCCTGTTTGGCGCCGCAGCCTGAGAATGCCAGCAACGCAACGGTACATAGCAGCAAGATGGAAAATATTTTTTTGCAGGTGTGGTTCATTGTGAAGTTCTCCTTTTTGTAAAATAGTTTATGTTTTCTGGCAAGCGCATGGGGCAAAAATCTTTTTAGAATGGCCATTGTCAAGCATGTTTTTTCTTCGTCGGAATTTTGCCATTTATCCGCAATGTGACATACTTTTCCAATCGTCCCAGGGCGATATCGCAGAACAGGGCCACGGCGGCAATCATCAGACTGCCGGTATAGGTCATGGCGAACTGGTTGGTGGTGATACCGCGGTAAATGGCCACGCCCAATCCCCCTGCGCCGATAAACGAGGCAATCCCGCAGGTGGCAATCACCATGACGACCATATTGCGGATACCTGCCATAATGACAGGCAGCGCCAGCGGCAGCTTGATTTTCCATAAGAGCTGCCACGGGGTGCTGCCCATGCCGATGCCTGCTTCTAGGATGATAGGATCCACATTGGTCAGACCGGTGTAGGTGTTGCGCACGACAGGCAGAAGCGCATAAACGGTGAGCGCAATCACGGCGGTTTTATTGCCGATTCCGGTGAAGGGCAGCAGCAAACCAAACAGCGCAATGGATGGGATGGTGTAAATAAAATTGATGGTTCCCAGCACTGGCAGGGAAAATCGGTCCTGCTGTGCGATGAGTATGCCCAGTGCCAATCCTAAAATCAGAGCGAAGAGAATGGATATTGCCGAGAGTTGTAAATGCTCCAAAAGCAGCTGGTTGAAAAATGATTGTCGGGCTTGATACAGTTGAAGCATTTCTTGGAACAACTATCTCACCTCCTGTGTGGTTATCGTTTTGGGTACCGTGAATACTAGGTACAATGTCGAATTTTATTATAGCATATCAGGAAAGTAGAGAAAAGTACGATATTTTAGGATACCATAGCAAAATGGTATATTTTTTCTGACAAATTGTACATCTGGCGACAGGGTGTCGTTGTCCTGAAAATTCAGGAAACAGATAACCTTTTGCAAATTGGCCTTGCCAGAGAAAACAAGAAATAGTAAACTAATGGCAGTGAACTGGCACATAGAATTTTTTTTGAGGTGATATCATGCAGATTGCAGTAGTAGGATTAGGATTAATTGGTGGTTCGTTTTGCAAAGCGATAAAAGCATACACCCATCACACTTGTTTGGGTGTGGGACGGGATTTGAACAGTAAATCGGTACAGATGGCGCTTCATGCCGACGCCATTGATAAGGCGATTATTCCAGAACAGTTGGGTGCAGCGGACTTGAGTATTATCTGTCTCCATCCCCAGGGGATTATTGATTTTATTTTGGAGAATCAGCAATATTTTCGCCCAGGCAGCATTGTAATTGATGCTGGTGGTGTGAAAGAGAGTATTGTAAAAGCGGTGCAGGATGTGCTGGCGGCGCGGGGTGTGATCTTTATCGGCTGCCATCCGATGGCAGGAAGGGAATTTTCAGGCTTTGCCTATTCCCAGGCTGATTTGTACAAAGGCGCCAGCATGATCTTTACGCCGGTAGGAGAGATACCGGAGGAGAAAAAAAAGACGGTGGAGCAGCTCATGCTTGAGCTAAAATTTGGGCGGATTGTATATACAACGCCGGAAAAGCATGATCAGACCATTGCCTTTACCTCTCAGCTGGCCCATGTGGTATCCAGTGCTTATATTAAAAGCCCTACGGTAAAGGAAGAAAGCGGTTTCAGCGCAGGTAGCTTTCGGGACCTCACGCGGGTGGCAAAACTGAATGAGGATATGTGGACGGAATTGTTTTTGATGAACCGCCCGGCGCTGTTATATGAGATTGATACTATTATGGCAGCATTGGCAGAGTATCGTGATGCGCTGGCTGACGGAGATGCAGAGCGAATGCGCAGCTTGCTGCGGGACGGTCGTATTTTGAAGGAATGGAGTCTGCAACATTCTATCACAGAGTAGCGGTAGTTCGATCCTACAAGAGAAGAAGGAGGTGCGGAGATGAGAAAAAAAGAGGAACCCATTACGGTTTTGAAAGGAATCGGGAAGCAGCGGGCAGCTGATTTGCAAAAGCTGGGGATTGTGACTGTGGGCGATTTGCTGGAACACTATCCGTACCGTTATGAAGATCGTACACACTTGAAACCGCTTAAGGAGATGCAGGAGGGCGATACGGAAACCGTGACAGGGATTCTCGGGCAGGTGCAGGAGGTTTATCCCAGACGGGGATTGAAGATGCTGCGGGTGCCTGTTCGCTGTGCCGATGGCAATGCAGTGCTGGTGTGGTTTAACCAAAATCATTTGAAGGGAAAGCTGCAGCCGGGTTTGCAAATTGTAGCGACGGGCAAGGTCGGCAAGGGCACAGTGCGGCAGATTTCCGTGAATGATTTTGAGCTCATTGAGGATGAGGAGGACTTGCGTAATTTTCAGCGTATCGTGCCCATATACCGAGGTACGGAGCGCAGCAGCGGCAAGCAGCTGCGCAAGCTAGTGGAGCAGGTCCTGCAGCAGGAGATAGATGGGTTGGAGGAATTTCTTCCGCAGGAAGAGCTGGAAGAATATCATTTGCTGGGTTATCGGGATGCGCTCTATCAGATTCATTTTCCTGAGGACTGGCAGCAGCTGAATCGTGCTAGGCATAGGCTGGTGTTCGATGAATTTCTGGAGCTGTTGCTGGGAATGGGGCTGCACAGCCTGATTGAAAAAAAGGAAGGTATTGCCCATGGGAGACAGGAGGTGCTGGCAGGACAGTTTTTCCGGCAGCTGCCCTTTGCCTTGACCGATGCGCAGAAAAAGGTGATTTTAGAAGTCAAAAAGGATATGGAATCCTCCAAGGCTATGAAGCGACTGGTGCAGGGCGATGTGGGCAGCGGGAAAACGATGGTGGCTGTTTATGCGCTGCTGAAAGCAGTGAGCGGCGGATATCAGGCAGTGTTGATGACGCCCACAGAGATTTTGGCGGAGCAGCATTTTTTGAATCTGCGGGAGAAGCTGCAGGCATTGGGTGTGGAGCCGGAGCTGCTCACGGGAAGCTTAAACAGGAAAAAACGGGAGTGTATCTATAAAAAATTGCAGGATGGGACTTGCCAGCTGGTGGTAGGCACCCACGCGCTGATTCAGAAGGAGGTGCAGTTTGCCAATCTGGGCGTGGTGGTGATTGATGAACAACATCGCTTTGGTGTACGGCAGCGCCTGGCGCTGGAAAACAAGGGCCTGGCGCCGGACGTACTGGTGATGACAGCCACGCCCATTCCCCGCTCGCTGGCGTTGACGCTTTATGGAGATATGGCGCTCTCTGTGATTGACGAGCTGCCTCCGGGACGGCAGGCCATCAAGACCTATTGTATCGGCGAGCATAAGCGGGAAGGGTTGTATCGCTTTTTGCGGGAGCAAGTGGCAGCGGGTTTTCAAATCTATATTGTCTGTCCTCTGGTGGAGGAGTCGGAGAAAATGGATTTGGAAAATGCTACGCAGCTGGCGGACCATTTGGCGGTGAATGTATTCCCTGACTATGGGGTGGGACTCTTGCACGGCAAAATGCCTCCTGCTGAGAAGGGGGAGATTATGGAGCAGTTCCGTGCCGGTATGCTGCAAATATTGGTATCCACCACGGTAATTGAGGTGGGTGTAGATGTGCCCAATGCAAATGTGATGGTCATTGAGAATGCGGAACGTTTTGGTCTGGCGCAGCTGCACCAGCTGCGGGGCCGGGTAGGTAGAGGCGGCGAGCAGGCGTATTGTTTTCTGGTGGCAGAGCCCAAAACGGATGATGGTAAGCGGCGCATGGCGGTCATGGTGAAATATACCGATGGGTTTGTGATTGCCGAGGAGGACTTTTTGCTGCGGGGCGCAGGCGAGGTATTGGGCACGCGGCAGCACGGCTTGCCTGATTTGAAAATTGCTGATTTGGTGCATGATGTGAAAATATTGGAGCAAAGTCGCCGGTTGGCGGAGAAAATCTTGGAGGAAGGTCTGGAACAGCCCAAATATGAGCCCTTGCGCAGGAAGGCTGAGCAGGTGTATCAGAGAAGGATGAATCTGCAGGAATCATAGTATAGAAAGAAAAATGAAGTTGCAGCAGGAAAAGCAAGCGAATTGACCAACATAAAAACACGCCGTTGTTTTCAGTGAAACATACGGCATGTCTATATAGGCATATTATTTGCCGGACAATACGCGGTCGATGAGGAACTCGATTTCTTCATATTCCCGCAGACCTGTGAATTTGTTGCATTGCTGTCCGTCACGGTAGAACAGTACGGTAGGGGTGCCCTGAAGCTTGAGGCTTTTGTAAAAGCTTTCTTCAGCGACGGCATCTACATAATAGAAGCCGAAGGGTTTGTCTGTATAACCCTGCTCAATTTCTTCGATGAGTGGGTGCAATTCTTGACAGATAGGGCAGCCTTCTTTTACAAAGAGGACCAGACCGGTGCGCTTTTCGTCCAGCAAAAGCTGCTGGAATGTTGCTTGTGTCAATGCTTCCATGAAAATATCACCTCAAAATAGGATTGTGCGTATGTAATGCAGTATATTTTTCTTTATCATAGCATGATTGCAGGATAAAATACAATACCTCTTTACATTTTACTTTTATTTTTTTATGATTTTTTGTTATAATGAAACAGAAAAACTGTAGAGGCAGGGATGTACATGAAGTGGTTGGAGCATCTGAAAACAATCAGTCATCACAAAAAGCTGGTGATGGAACATTGCTTCAAAGTAGGATTATATTATCAGGGAATTACCCATGATTTGTCAAAATATATGCCAGCAGAATTTTTGGCGGGCGCGCGATATTATCAGGGCGATCGCAGTCCCAATGATGCGGAGCGAAAGGCGAAGGGATACAGCGCGGCCTGGCTGCACCATAAGGGACGGAACAAACATCATCTGGAGTATTGGATTGATTATAGTGCAACGGGGGATCATATGCTGACGGGCATTCGTATGCCAGAGAAATACGTAGTGGAGATGTTCTGTGACCGTATGGCGGCCAGTAAGACTTATCGCAAAGAGCAGTACTGTGATAGTGATCCGTATGCGTATTATGAACATTCCAAGCAGGCTTATTTGATGCATCCTGAGTCTCAGGCTCTCTTGGAAACATTGCTGTTGCTGCTGAAAAATGAGGGCGAGGAAGCAGCGTTTACCTTTATCCGCAAGAATGTTTTAAGAAAAAAATGGTATAAAAACAGGACTGGGCATTGACTATCTAGTTTTGGTACTATAAAATTTATTCGTGGAAACAAAAGAAACAAGAGAAAAGGGAGAATTTGTTGAAGGAGTTGTAGCTATGGAAAACATGAAACGTTTACCGGAGAGCGAGTTGCGTTTGATGATGATTATATGGGATGCAGGGGAACCTGTGGCGTCACCGTATATTCTGGAAAAACTGGTAGGAGAGAAAGATTGGGCAAAAACTACCGTATTAAATTTTTTATCTCGTTTAGTAGATCGGGGCTTTCTGACGATAGAAAAACGGGGGAGGTTCCATTATTTTTCACCGGCTGTGGCCAAAGAGGAGTATTTGCAGATGGAAAGCCGTTCTTTTTTGGAACGGGTGCACAGAAATTCGTTGAAAAGTCTGGTGGCTTCTTTGTATGATGGTCAGGGAATTGATGAGGCGGATTTGCAGGAATTGCGTCAGTATTTAGACCAGATCAGTGCAAAAAAATAACCTGCCGAGTGGATTTTTGGCGATATAAAAATGGCTCTTGCCACATTGCGTTGGCAGGAGCCTTGTCCTTTGAAAGGGGCTGTTGTTTGAATTGAGTTGGTGCCTTAGAAAAAGCTGGCGGCGAAGTCGGCGTTCATGTTGGGATGCAGTGTCTGGGTGATGGCGTTGGCCAGGATGACGCTGCAGTTGCGCACGAGATCGTCGATTTCCTTTGGAGTGACTTCCAAATCGGTTTGACAGGATTGCAGTGCATTCTGCATCATATTGTGCAGGGCCGGCTGGGGAAGATCCTGTAATAGAGGAGAAAGATGACGGCGTGTTTGCAGCTGATTCCAGAATTCTTCTAAGACATTATGTGCAATGATGCGGGCCTTTACGATGGTGGGAACGCCGATGGAGATGACCGGAATGCCCATGGTTTCTTGATTGATTGCAGCCCGCTGGTTGCCCACGCCTACGCCGGGTGTTACGCCGGTGTCGCTGATTTGGATGGTGGTGCCGATACGGCTTGCACTGCCGGCGGCCAATGCGTCGATGGCAAGAATAAGACTGGGTTTTACCCGTTCTGCGATGCCGCGCACGATATCTGCAGATTCGATACCGGTCATGCCCAACACGCCGGGAGCTATGGTGACAACGGGACGCACGCCTTTCAGGATTTCTTCGGGGACGTTGCCGTGGAGGTGACGGGTAGCCATCAATTGGTTGATTAGCTGCGGTCCCAGGGAATCGGGAGTGGACTTCCAGTTGCCAAAACCTACGACGAGAACGGTATCCTGTAAAGTGGGGAGCTGTACAAATTTTTGCAGCTCTTGACGTACCACCTGGACGAGCTCTTGCTGGACGCCGCGGTGATTGACAGCCAGCTCTTGGGAAAAGATGGTGACATAAGTACCTTCCGGCTTTTGCATAATGCGGCTGCCACGTTCATCCAGGATTGTAACAGTGTGAATCGTAGCGAACTTTCCCACTTCCTCTGTGAGCTTTACGCCGGGAATTTCACCACCGTGTTCTCCGCGCAGCAGATCATGGGCTTCTAACGCCAGCTCAGGCAGCAAATCCCATTGCTGATACAGCTGGAACTTACTGCCGGGGATGGTTGTTTTTATGGATGGAGTCTTTTCCTGACCTGTTTTTTGCTTTTTCTTTTCAATGCATTTTTTTTCTTTTTTGTGCATTGCCGAACCTCCTTTTTTATATTTTTTTCGGAATGTGAAAAGCTATACGGTGAAAATAAAACAAAAGGACTGCCGGCGACAGAATGAGGGGAGGATTCTGTCATAAATTGCACAGCAGTCTTTTTGTGGAAGGGTGGAGCATAAGATTTTGTCTTACGCTGTTTAGTATGAGTAATCTTTTTTTATTTATGCTGGAGTATTCTGGTATTTTTACGCGATAGGTGCGTTTTTGTGATATAATGATATGCAGCGTATCTTGCTATGTGGCTATGATGGCAGAGAAAAATACCTTGGCAAGGGTTGCGCAGTATAGTATCATAGAACAGGGTGATGGATGTGCGTGTGATCGCAGGACAAAATCGGGGACGAAAATTAAAAAGTGTGCAGGGTATGAAAACGCGCCCCACAGCTGATCGAGTTAAGGAAGCGGTGTTCAGTTCTGTGGATGGATTGTTGTTTGGCAGCCGTTTTTTGGATGTATTCAGCGGTACGGGCAGTATTGCTTTAGAAGCGGTGAGCCGCGGTGCTGCGGAGGCGGTGCTTCTGGAGAAGGACCATGATGCCTTGCAGGTGATAGCATACAATGTAGCGGCCTGTAAACAGGAAGCGCGCTGCCGCATTCTGCGGGGAGATTCCTTTGCTTTGCTTAGCGCGTTGGGCCGACAGGGGCGACAATTTGATTTGATTTATGTGGACCCACCTTATGCGGGAGGATTATATGAAAAGGTGTTGAATCAGTTAGCGGTATCCCATTTGCTGGCACCAGGAGGAATGATTCTTTTGGAATGTGCAAAAAATACTTCCCTTTCGGTGGAAAATAGTATATATTTTATATATAAAGAAAAATGTTATGGTGATACTCGTATCGTTTATGTGAAACATAAATTTGGTGAGGAGGCAGCGGAGTGAGTATTTATAATTTGTTAGATCAGTTGGAAAGTACCATTGAAGGCAGTAAACGGGCTTTTATGCAGACAGATAAGATTATCGTAGATCCGGAGGAATTGTATAAAATTATTGACCAAATCCGTTCCAGTGTTCCTGACGATATTCGAGATGCCCAATGGGTGAAACGGGAAGAGGAACAGATTAAACGCAAGGCACAGGAAGACTATGAACGCATCATTGAGGAGGCCCGTGCTCGTGCCCAGGAACTGGTGTCAGAGACAGAGGTTTATCGCTTGGCGGAAATCCGTGTACGGGAGATGCTGGAAGAAGCAAATCAGGCAGCACACGATATTACCTTGGGCGCCTTTAACTACGCAGATGACATCATGGAAAAGATAGAAAAGCAACTGCAAATTTATTATGATGTGGTACAAGATGGCAAGGATGAGATCCAACGGTCCTTGGATGCGCTGAAACAGGGATGAACGGAAAATTTTTTCTGTTAATTCGATATGCCGATAGGATCTAAACATTTTGCATTGCAGGGTCGGTAGAAGGACGTTTTAGAGATTGCGTTTTTGCTGTATGGAAATAAAAACGGAGTTGTCAGCATAAGAATGCAGTAGTACGTCAGCATAAAATTCTGGCGGAAGTTAGGAGACAGGGAAAGGATGTATCCATGAAGATTGCATTAGATGCCATGGGCGGCGATCATGCACCACAGGAGATTGTATTGGGTGGTTTGCAAGCCTTGGAGCAGTATTCTCAAGTGGAAAAAATATATTTTGTAGGTCAACGGGATAAAATAGAGGCAGTATTGGCGCAGGCACCTCACGTAGAGAGAAAAAAAGTTGAGTTAGTGGAAGCCAATGAAGTGATTGAGATGGCAGACCATCCGGCTACGGCCTACCGGCGTAAAAAGGATGCTTCCATTACAGTGGCGACGAGATTAGTGAAGGAAGGCGCAGCGGATGCGGTGGTATCGGCAGGTAGTACTGGCGGACAGATGGTTGCGGCTCTGTTTGGGCTAGGCCGTATCAAAGGCGTAAGCCGACCGGCTATTGGCTGTATCATCCCGACAATGGCTGGCGGTAGGCTTTTGGTGGACGCCGGGGCAAACACCAATGTCAATGTAGAAAATTTGGTGCAGTTTGCGCAGATGGGCAGTATCTATATGCACAGCGTGATGGGAATTGCTGCGCCCAAGGTAGGATTGATTAATAACGGCAGTGAGGAGACAAAAGGAAGCGAGCTCACCCAGGCGGCCTATCAGAGACTGGCAGAGCTGTCGGATATCAATTTTATCGGAAATATCGAAGGCCGTGACATGCCTGCAGGTGCGGCAGATGTGATGACCTGCGATGGCTTTACAGGCAATGTGGTTTTGAAAACCATGGAAGGTATGGCCAAAGTGATTATGACCATGCTGGAGCAGGAAGTGATGGCGTCTATGCGCTGTAAAACCGGTGCGCTGCTGATGAAACCGGCTTTGCGCAGCTTGAAGCATAAGATGGATTATGCGGAATATGGCGGCGCGCCTCTTTTAGGAGTGAACGGCGTGAGCGTTGTTTGTCACGGCAGTTCAAAGGCCAAGGCAATCAGCAAGGCGATAGAGGTGGCCTGTCATTGTTGTGAAAGCAACTTTGTAGAAAAAATAAAAGGGAATTTTACACAGAACAGAGAATCCTAATAGCAGAAATATTGCATAAAGGAAAGGGGGTGACGGGTATGGACTACTTTGAGAAAGTAAGAAATATCGTGGCGGAACAGTTAAATGTGGATGCCGAAACGATTACCATGAAAACGAGATTTGATGAATTGAATGCCGATTCCCTGGATGTAGTTGAGGTTATTATGACATTGGAAAGTGAGTTTGATCTGCAAATTCCAGATGAGGCTGCTGAAAAAATTAAAGATATTGGCGCTATCGTAGATTACATCAGCGAGAATGCGTAGGTCTTATAAATGGGATATGTAACAGAGAGGTATTTTGTGTGATGCAGATACCTCCTTTTTTATGCCCTGTTTGTGTTGTGGAGAAAAGGAAAAGCAGATTTTGCCGTATCGTTGAGAATATGACAAAATCTGCTATGGAAAATTATATTTGCTTTGAGGGGTGCATTTTTTTATTAATGGTATCTATTACTACTGCAATGGCATTGTCACCAGAAACATTAGCTGCGGTGCCAAAGCTGTCTTGCGTGAGATAGAGCGCAATCATAAGAGAAGCCAATGGACCGTCTACCGCAATCCCAATCATAGGCAGGAAAGGCAGAGCGCTCATCACTGCGCCGCCTGGTGCGCCTGGTGCGGCAACCATTGCGATGCCTAAGATAAACAGGAATGGGATATAAACGCTGAAGGAATAGTCCATACCGTTCATGTACAGCAATGCAACTGCAAAACAGGTCAGAGAGGTGATGCTTCCGGCTAAGTGAATGGTTGCACACAGTGGGACAACGAATTCACGAATTTGTTTCGACACACCGTTCTTTTCTGCGCAGGATACATTCACAGGAATGGTAGCTGCGGAGGATTGGGTACCAACTGCGGTCAAATAGGCGGGAATCTGATTTTTTATGAGCTGGAGCGGATTTTTTTTGCCGATAGCGCCAGCGATACAGAACATCACACATAAGTAAATCAATTGCAATGGAATAGCCGTGCAGAATACTTTCCAAAGAACGCCAAGAATGCTGAATACCTGACCGGAGTAGGCGATATTAGCAAAAGTGCCGGCGATGTAAACAGGCAGAAAAGGAATGATAATGACTTCTAATACTTTGCGTACGATAACCTGAAACTCCATCACAGCATGATAAAGTACCTCGCCCTTTCCGGAGGTACGTACGTAAGAAATGCCAATTCCCATAATAAAGGCGAATACAATCGCGCCTGTGACATCAAACATTGGCTCCAGTGGAATGTTAATCAGGGAAGAAAGCATTCCAGCACCGGGATCTCCAATATTGCTAGATAATTCGGAACCTAAAATGGTTGGAAATATAGTGGTTGAAACAAGGTATGCCAACATACCGGCTGTGATCGTGGAGCCGTAGGCGATAGCAGTGGTAATACCCAGCAATTTGCCGGCTCCCTGTGACAAATCGGCAATTCCAGCAATCACAAAGGACAAAATGATAAAAGGAATGACAAATTTCAGAAAGAGAGAAAAGATGGATGCAATCGTAACTAAAATTTGTACTAAGATTTTCGGGAAGAACATGCCAATGAGAATACCGGCGATAATCCCGATGAGCAGTTTGGGAACGAGACCCAATGATTTTTTTCCTTGGGACACAAGAAATCCTCCTCCATATAGTGAATTAGAAATGATAATGTAACAAAGTATAATACAGTATGCAGAAAAAAGAAAGAGAATTTGGATACATATTTTTAATATTGTATATATTATGTTTTGTTCGTGGGGCATATTATGCTATATTTTTGCCAGAAAGGTGTGGTATATGCAGGATTATAGGTAAAATTAGTTTGCAACAGCGAAATGTCTTTCATAAAAAGTAGCTTTTATGCTATACTGAAATAGCGAAAAACGTTTTCAAACAGGATAGATGGTAAAGTACATAGAATGGGATTAAGGAGGCAGAAAAATGATTATAGCTAATCCAGATGAACAGGTATGGAATATGCTTACCGGCGGTGCGGGCTGTTCGGCAGGCCGTCAGGAGATTGACAAGCTGAAAAGAATGCTGAAGGGAGCAGGAATTTTTTTTGTGGTGGACCATGATGACCGGTATCATTGGATTCGTTTGCGCAGTCGTCGTGATTTACAGATGATTCAGGTGAAGGCGGATGTATTAGCGGATGGAAATGGCGGGATGTTGGAGTTCCACTATGCTGGTCAAACACAGACTGGTTTGCATGCAGAGGAAACGTTTACAATGGTGCGAGAGTTTTATGATGAGGAAAACCAGAGTGTGTAATGGCAGTATCAATACAGGATATTTATGGAGCGGCTATGTGAATCCTTTAAGAATAATGGAAAACAGAAGAACATGCGTGTCTTATAGCGGTTAGTTTGTCGAAAAAGAAGAAGAGGAAGCAATGCATATTGCCTTCCTTTTCTTCTTTATTTGTTTGTCGGCGCATTTTGTCGGAAGTCTTTTCTTGTAGAAATGGAATTTCCATGATATGGTATTTGCGATGAAACATTGCATGGAGTGTCGAGTGATACAGGAGGGATTAGGATGGTACGTTTTTTTCAGACTGCGTCAGGCAGACAAGCTAATGAGATGGAAAGCGGACAGCATCGAATTTATGATATTGAGGAGCAGGTGGAAGATGCCCAGACAGCCGCTGGAATGATCAACTATATTTTACGGCAGGCGTTGCTGTGCCGAGCCAGTGATATTCATTTAGAGCCGCGTACAGAGTATCTGTTGGTGAAATTTCGCTGTGATGGACAGCTGAGGGAAGAGCAGCGGGTAAAGGGCGTAATGCAGCAGCTAATTTTAAACCGTATAAAAGTGATGGCAGAGATGGACATCACAGAAAAACGATTGCCGCAGGATGGACATTTGGCAGTGCTGTGGCAAAATCAAAAATTTGATTTGCGTATTTCCAGTTTACCGCTGTTTCAAGGTGAAAAGATGGTGCTGCGCATTTTGGGGCAGCAGGAAATTATGCTGGAGATTGAGCAATTGGGCTTTTCGGAAGAAAATTTAGAAAAGGTGCAGAGGTTATTGCAGATTCCTCATGGCATGATTTTAGTTTGCGGGCCTACCGGCAGCGGAAAAACTACCACCTTATATAGTATGCTGGATAGTCTGCGGAAAAAAGGCAGCAACATTATCACTTTGGAGGATCCGGTGGAATATGAGATGCAGGGAATTAATCAGGTGCAGATCAACGAAAAAACGGGATTGACTTTTGCCCGCGGACTGCGCAGTATATTGCGGCAGGACCCGGATATTATTATGGTAGGTGAGATTCGCGATTTAGAGTCGGCGGAAATTGCGATACGTTTGGCTTATACAGGACATTTGGTGTTGGCTTCTTTGCATACCAGCAATGCATTGGGGGCCATCAAGAGATTGGTAGAGATGGGAGTTGCCTCTCACCTTCTGGCCAGCTGTTTAAATGGTGTCGTTGCGCAGCGTTTGGTGCGCAGGTGCGCTGAGGGCAACATGCAGGGAAGGCTGGCTATTCAAGAGGTTATGCTCTGTGACGATACTTTTAGGCAATTACTGAGCCAGTATGAAGTATTTTTACAGCGGCAACAAGCGGTGTTGGCAGGTTTTGTTTCTCTGGTGGAGGATGGTAAGCGTAAAGTAGAGGAAGGAAGGACAACGATGGAAGAGCTGATTGCAGTAGTGGGGCCGCAATTATGAGTTTATGGGATAGAGCAGTAGAAAAAATAACGATATGGGCCGATACAGAAATCCTATGGGTGCGCAGGCTATCCATACAGCAGCTGCAACTGATCTGCCAGCAGCTATCTTTTGCGTTAGACGGCGGAATGCCATTGACAGCAGCATTATTATTAATCGGCACAGAGATGCGGCAGCCGCTTTGCAAAAAGTTCCTTTTGGAACTGGCGGAATGGGTAAGGCAGGGACGTACCTTTACACAGGCGTTGCAGCAGAGTAAGATTCGCTATTCGCCGGTTTTGCTGGAATTTGTCTTAGCTGGAGAAGAAAACGGCGCGTTGCGAGAGACAATTGGCCAGGCGGCTATCTATTTTCAGCAGCAAAATAAAACGAAACAGATGCTTTTTTCTGCGTTGTTTTATCCAGCAGTGCTTTTATTGCTGATGATATTTGCTTTAGGTGCCATGTTTTTTCTGGTAGTTCCAACAGTTGTACAGACTTATGAAAATTTTGATGCCCAGTTGCCAGTGTTGACGCAGTGGCTTATAGAGAGCAGCGCGTGGCTGCGTGATAATTGGCCTTTGCTGCTTGCTGTCATAGTTTTATCAGCAGTGTTGTTCTTATGGCAGCTGCAGCGTTGGGGGAAACATCCGAAAGTACGTGTGGTGCTGAAAAAAGGGTTATTGAAGCTTCCGGTGGTGGGAAAGCTCTATCAGCAATACTGGTTTGTACAGATTGCGCAGGCGTTGGGCATGATGCTTTCTGGAGGGATGCTTTTGCTTCAAAGCTTAAAGGCAGTGCAGCAAATTTATGGCCGCAGTTTGTTCATTGAGGAAGTTGAGCAGCTGGCGGAAAATGTTGCGCAGGGCTATAGCCTGAGTATTGGGATGCAGCAATGTACCTTTATTCCACAGATGGCATGTCAGATGCTGACAGTCAGCGAACACAGCGGTGCATTATCCCAAGGTCTGTTGCAGCTGAGTCAATATTATCGGCAGCAGTTTCAGCAGCGTTTGACTACAATGATTGGCCTGCTGGAGCCTTGCTTTGTCATTTTTTTAGGGGTGCTGGTATTGCTGTTGACCAGCAGTTTATTTCTGCCCTTGTTGCAGTCCTATCAATATTTATTGTGAGGTGGCGGCATGCAGAGAAAAAAAGATACGCAAAATGGATTTACGTTAGTGGAAATGCTGGTGGTGCTGGTACTGCTGTCCTTGCTGTGCAGTTTGGCGATTCCTTCTCTGGTTCATAATTGGCGGAACGTGCAGATGGATTATGCAATCCAGCAGCTGCATCGTGATATTCGCTGGGCACAGAGAGCCGCGGAAAAAGCTGACAAGCTAGTAACCATCACATTTTATCGGTATAAACAGCCTTACACGTATAGTGTTCGCTATGCAGGAAGCACCGAACATTTGCGCAGGCGGGAACTGCCCAACAGGATAGATAAAATTACGGCAGAAACGATTATTATCAATTGTGATAAGAGCATTCAGAAAAATGGGCATATCTTGTTACAGAAGGGGGAATGCAAACGGTATGTGTATTATTATCAGACAGGGCGTACCAGAGTGTCCCAAAAGGCTATATTGTAAAAATGGTTTTACTCTGCCGGAAGTATTGGTCAGTTTAGCGATTTGTTTGCTTCTTTTGCAAAGTGTGTGGCAATGGAGTCTGTTGGCAGAGAGAAGCAGACAGCGCGCGGCACAAAACGAACAGGCGGTATTTTTGGCGCAGAGTGTTTTGGCGGAGCAAGTTCCTCAGCTGCCCCAGGGCTGGCAGATTGATGTGGCAGAGCAGGAGCTTGGCGCAAAGTTGACAGAAAAAAAGGTCACAGTTTCTTATGGGGCGCAAGTTTGGCAGTTCTATTATGCGATGCGTGGAGATGGGGACGATGAATAAAGGATGCAGCAGAAAGTTCAAGACACAGCAAGGGTTTACATTGGCGGAGGTTCTTGTGGTGTTAAGTCTGCTGTCTTTGTTGTCAGTCTTTTTTCTGCGCTGTTTCTTCTTTGTTGCCGAACAGCGGCAACAGCACAATGCCAGATTGGAGTTGGAGGACAATTTGATGATTGCAGCCAGTCTTTTGGCCGAAGATATTTCTAAGAGTACAGCGGTGCTTGGTTGCGAGTCACAACAATTAGTCTTGCAGCAGACAAAGATTATCTATTATAATTTAGGGGAGGATCAGCAGGCGAGCGCCCACGTTTACCCATTGGAAGGGAAAATACTTTATCGCCGCGAACATACACAACAGAGCCGTCAACCTATGGCAAATTTTATTTCGAATTTGCTTCTTACGTATTTAGATAAGGATGGCGAATACACAACGGACGCCGACAGGGTCTGTGCAGTAGAATTTGTGTTGGAAGGCTGTTGGCGGGAAAAGGTTTTTCAGCAACGGCAAATTGTGCGGTTGAAAGGCGTGGATTATTTATAGAGGAGGCATATCATGCAGAAAAAAGAGGTCAAAGAAATATTAAATTCGGCTTTGGCTGCCGGTGCAGATTTTGCAGAAATTTTTATAGAGCAGAAAGAAAGTGTTGCCATCAGCTGTGAAGATGGCAAAATAGAGAAAATCAATACGGGGATTGATTTGGGTATGGGCATTCGGGTGATTGCAGGGGAGAGCACATCTTATGTACACAGCAACGATGTTTCTCTGGAGAATGGCCGAAAAATGGCGAAACTGGCCGGACAGGTGGCTCGTGAAAACCGACAGAAAAAATCTGTACAGGAATTTCAAATTTCTCCTAAAGGCGTACAGCAGGTGGTGCGGCAACGCCCGGAGCAGATAGAGCTTGACGATAAAATTGCATTGCTGCGGATAGCGGATGCGGAGGCGAGAGCTTTAGACAAAGCCATCAAGCAGGTGGTGTTGGGATACAGTGACGTCGTACAAAATGTATTGATTGCCAACAGTGAGGGCACCTATGTGGAGGACGAACGGACGCGGATTCGGTTTGCCTGCAATAGTATTGCGCAGCAGGAGGGTCAAATTCAGACGGGTTTTGCTTCTCTGGGTGGAACCTGCGGATTTGAATTGTTTGACGAGAAGTCCGTAGAAACGTTAGGTCGGGAAGCTGCACAGCGTGCAGTGACCTTACTGTCAGCGCAGCCTTGCCCGAAAGGACAAATGACGGTTGTCATGGGCAGTGAAGCCGGTGGGACAATGGTCCATGAAGCATGTGGGCATGGCCTGGAAGGGGATTTGGTGCAGAAAGGGTTGTCTGCTTATGCCGGAAAAATCGGGCAGCAGGTGGCTTCTGAGAAGATTACTGTGATAGACGACGCCACTATTTCAGGAAAATATGGCAGCTATCAATATGACGATGAAGGGCATATAGGGCAGAAAACAGTGCTGATTGAAAATGGAATTTTGAAGCAATATATGAATGATTATCAGACTGCTGTACGGACAGGTACAGCGTTAACTGGAAACGGTCGTCGGGAGTCTTACAGAGAAAAGCCGATTACACGTATGAGCAATACCTATATCGCGCCGGGAAATGATAAAGTGGAAGATATTATTTCGTCTACAGAATACGGTCTGTATGTGAAACAAATGGGCGGCGGTCAGGTGAACAGTCTGAATGGAGATTATGTGTTTGACGTAGCGGAAGGGTATCTCATTGAACATGGGGAAATTACCCGCGCCGTGCGTGGCGCTACGTTGGCGGGTAACGGTCCGGAAAGTTTGCGCAAAGTAGAGATGGTGGGAAATGACTTGGGATATGCCATCGGAACCTGCGGGAAAAACGGGCAAAGTGCGCCTGTATCTGATGCACAGCCTACATTGAAAATCTGCGGTTTGACTGTAGGTGGTACGGGAGCCAATCAATGAGAATGTGGAAGAAGCAAAACGGATATATCCTGTCCATGATGCTGTTCTTTTTAGCGTGCACGATGTTATGGGGAAGTTTGTTGCTGCTGACACTTTCTGACGGGTATGCCGCCAGTGATGAGATGGTACGGCAGGAGCAGAGCCGGCTGCTGGCCTGGAGCGGGTGGAATATGGCGCTGCAGCAGTTGGAAACTTCGGGCAGTCTGGAAAGTATCTGCATCAATCAGGAAGCGGGCAGCGCGCAGGTGCAATTGCAGGAAACAGCAGAGAATCAAATCAGCATACAGTCAGAAGCGTACGCTGGCAGTGTAAAGAAGAAGGTCTCGGGCTGTGTGCAGCTTTTGGAATTCCCCTGGAGTCAGGTTGCAGATTGGCAAATAGCAGAGAACGTGGAAACAGTGCAGCAACCAAGCATTGTCGTGGCCAAGAAAGATACATTTGCACTGGATACTTCTTGCAGTTTCCCCTTGGTCATCAGTGCAGGGAAGGAAACGTTGCAAGTGACAGTGCCGCAGCCTGTGACGCTGGATGTTTGTTATGTACATGGCGATTTGCTTGTGGAGGCGCCAATGGTGGCGAATGCAGTGTATGTCAGTGGACATATTATTGGCGCAGAGCAAATTGAAAGTGAACAAATTATGGAGGAAAATCAAGGCATAACAGGATACAGGGTGCTGGTGACGGAACGGGAAGTGTAACCGGCATTAGAATAGAAATCGAATAAAATCATGAGGGCGGGAAACAGAATGAGCAGGAACTTTTTAGATTTTGCAAAAACGGGTTTGCAGAAAGCGCGGCAATTAGGTGCAGACAGTGCAGAATTATTTATAGTAAAAAATCGTTCTTTAGAAGTGGAAATGAAAGAAGGAAGCCTGGACGAGATCAAACAATCCGATAGCCAAGGTGTTGGGATGCGGATTATAAAAGGACAAAGGCAGGGATTTTCTTTTTCTTCTGACTTTCGAAGCACTGCTTTAGATAAAATGGTCGTGCAGGCTATTGCAAACAGTAAATACAATGATGCAGAGCCGCTGCTGCAATTTCCCAGGCAAAGCAGGCAGTATCCTAAACTGAATTTGTATGATGCGATGATTGGACAGTCTACTATGGATGCCAAACTGGAATTAGCGCAGGAAACGGCACGTCAAGCGCAGCAATGGGATGAGCGCGTACAACGCATCGAGCGGTCAGGGTATGAAGAAGGCGATGTGGAAATGTGGCTGGCAAACAGTCACGGAGTATGTCTGCATCAAAAGGGCAGTTATTGTGGGTTATTCTGTTTGGCTTTAGGCGAAAAAGACGGAGAACAGCAAAGTGGGTATGGAATGGATTCTAGCCTTGCCATACAGGAACTATCACCAGAGAAAGCGGGAAGAATGGCTGCGCAGCGGGCTGTACAGTTGTTGGGGGCAGCATCGGTGGCCAGCGGCGTAATGGATGTGATTCTAGAGCCTATGATTGCAGCGCAAATTTTTGGGATTATCAGTTCTTGTTTTTCTGGAGAAGCTGTACAGAAACAGAGATCTTTTTTTGCGGGAAGATTAGGACAAAAAGTAGCCAGCTCAGATATAACATTGATTGATGACGGTACTTTACCAGGGCGGCTGGGCTCGGCAGCATTTGACGGGGAGGGTGTAGCTACACAGCGCACAGTGTTATTGAAAGATGGATATCTGCAGCAGTATTTGTATGATTCCTTATCTGCAGCGAAAGCTAATACCCATTCTACCGGCAATGGCGTGCGGGGTTCCTATAAAGGAGTTCCTCATGTAGGGACCACGAATTATTATTTAGCGGCGGGAAAAGAATCACCTCAGGATTTGGTTGCAGCAGTAGAGAAAGGAATTTATGTTACAGAAATTATGGGTGCGCATACTGCCAATGCTGTTTCTGGAGATTTCTCGTTCGGGGCTTCAGGTATTTTGATTGAACATGGCCAGTTTATTCGTCCGATACGCGGAGTTACTATTGCTGGAAATTTTCAAGAATTGTTGCAGAAAATTTCCGGAGTGGGTGATGACCTCACGTTTTTTGGCGGTCAGGGCGCTCCAACAGTGCGTGTTGCAGACATTGCTGTAAGTGGTATGTAAAATGTACAGAAAAGGGCTTGTCGGGAACAGGAATTTTATGGTATCATTAAAATGAGGTGAGTCATGTTGCGTATCTTAGTTTTGAATGGTCCAAATCTTAATTTACTGGGGACGAGAAAACCGGAAATTTATGGGACGACAACGCTGGCTGACATTGAACAAGAGATGCAGCGTCGCGCAAAAGAGTTAAATTGTCAGTTGAGCTTTCTGCAAAGTAATCATGAAGGGGCATTGATTGATGCAATTCATAATGCGAAAGGGCAATATCAGTATATTATTATAAATGCTGGTGCTTACACACATACGAGTGTGGCCATACGGGATGCTATTGAAGCTGTAGAAATTCCTACGATTGAGATTCATCTGAGCAATATTCATGCCAGAGAAGAGTTCCGGCACGTATCTATGCTGGCACCAGTTTGTGTAGGACAAATTTGTGGCTTTGGTGCGATGAGTTATATGTTAGCCTTGCAGTATGCAGTAGAAATGGGGAAGCAAAATGATGAAGCGTGAGCGTATTGAAAAATTACAGACGAAAATGAAAGCATTGGATTTGGACGGCTTTTTGGTCACTTCAAAAGAAAATCGCCAGTATCTAACTGGTTTTACTGGGACCTTTGGTTGGGTTTTGGTAACACAGAGCAGTGTTTATTTAATGACTGACTTTCGCTATATTGAACAGGCACAGCAGCAAGCGAGAGGCTGCAAATTGGTACAGTTTCGTCAATATGCGCCAGTGGTAACACTTCGTATGCTGATGGAAGACCTGGAAGTGGTAACATTAGGTATTGAAAGTGACCGTTGTACAGTGGAGGAATTTGATCTGCTGGCAAATCAGGTACGCCGGAAAGCGATCACACCATTAAAAGGCTTTGTGGAAGAATTGCGCCAGATTAAGGACGAAGATGAGATTGCCACAATTGGGCGGGCCGAGGAAATCGGTGACGAGGCGTTTGCCCATGTATTAAAATTGATTAAACCAGGTATGACAGAAAAAGAAATTGCCATGGAATTAGAGTTCCAGATGCGGCGAAGCGGTGCTTCTGGAGTGAGCTTTGATACCATTGTAGCTTCTGGGAAGCGTTCTTCTATGCCGCACGGCGTGGCTTCTGATAAGAAAGTAGAAGTGGGGGATTTTATCACCATGGACTACGGCTGTGTTTATCAGGGATATTGTTCTGATATGACGCGGACAATTGCGTTGGGAAAAGTTGACGAAAAGCAAGAAACAGTTTATAATCTAGTAAGAAAAGCACAAGAAGATGCATTGCAGGCAATCAAAGCCGGGGTGACTGGTAGCGAGATTCATGCGATGGCGCAGAATGTGTTTCAGGATGCGGGATATGGTCCCTTTTTTGGGCATGGCCTCGGGCATAGCGTAGGGCTTGAAATTCATGAAGAACCTAGATTTTCTCCAAGAGCAGAGGAGGTTATTCAGGAGAACACAGTGATTTCTGTGGAACCTGGTCTTTATCTGCCGAATTGGGGTGGTGTCAGAATAGAGGATCTGGTTGTCGTGAAAAAGGATGGCTGTATTAATTTGACCCATTCACCAAAAGAATTGATTATTTTATAGGAGGACGTTGTATGATTGATACAAGCGATTTCAAAACAGGATTGACAATTGAATTGGATGGAGACCCTTGCAAGATTGTGGATTTCCAGCACGTAAAGCCAGGAAAAGGCGCAGCATTTGTAAGAACAAAAATTAAGAATCTGAAAACAGGAGCTTCCATTGAACGTACATTCCGTCCTGGTGAAAAATTTCAGGAGGCCGTTATGGAGCGGAAACAGATGGAGTATCTGTACTTTGACGGCGAATTCTATGTCTTCATGGACAATGAAACTTTTGAACAGAGCAATTTAACAGAAGCACAGTTAGATGGCGGTCAGAGATTCTTAAAAGAGAACATGGTTTGTCTGGTTACCAGCTTCAAAGGTGAAGTAATGGAGGTTGAATTGCCAAATACAGTAGAATTGCGTGTAGTAGAGACTGAACCAAGCATTAAGGGCAGCACTGTAACAGGTGGCAGCAAGACTGCCGTACTGGAAACTGGCGCAGTTGTAAATGTTCCGTTGTTTATTGAAGCCGATGAAGTTCTGCGTATTGATACCAGAACAGGCGCTTATATTGAACGGGCATAACAAATAAATTATATCAGTAGCGTTTTATTTTTGAAAGGAGTTTTTCGCGTATGGATATCTATGGAAAAATGGCTTATCTGAAGGGCATGCTGGATGGCATGGATTTAGAAGATGGCAAAGAAAAGAAATTGTTTGCTACGATGATTGACGTGCTGGACGAGCTGGTCGAAGCAGTAGACGATCTCTACGAAGAGCAGGAAGAACTGCAGGAATATGTGGAATCCATTGACAGTGATTTAGAGGACGCAGAAGAACTTCTGGATGCAATGGATGAAGATCTGGAAAAGGTAGAAGAGATTTTGGGCATTGAGGATGACGAGTTCGAATTCGAATGTGATGGCGAATGTGATGAATGTGAAGATCCTTGTGACTATGAGTATGATGATGAGTTGATTGAGGTAGAATGTCCGGAATGTGGAGAAATCGTTTGTTTCTATGATGAAATGTTAGATGAAGATGATGTAGATACCGTAGAGATTCTTTGTCCAAAATGTGATGCTGTTGTGTATACTTTTGAGAAAGAATTGGCAGAAGACCTGGATGACAGCGCTTTAGATGATGATGATGAATAAATAAAGCGGATAGGTCGAGGGGAGCTCATGCTGCAGCATGGGCTCTTTTTTGCATGACAGTAGTACCTAAAAGGATGTAATTTAAAAATATTCATCGGGATGAGGGAATTTGTATGGAGATTCAGCAACTACAACAGATGAAGGTAAAAGAACTGGAAAGTCTTTTGCAGCAGACAGCAGAGCAAACACTGCCGGAGCTCTTAATGAAGCTGCAGCAGGATGAAAGACGTTCTGTTCAAAATTTGATTCAACGGTATCAGTGTCAACTAGAAAAAAAAGAAAAAGAGCGCCAGCGCATTGCAGCTATGTGGCAATATGAACAACAGGTAAAAGCAATGGGGTATACGATGGTTGCCGGGACAGATGAAGTGGGGCGGGGACCGCTAGCAGGTCCTGTAGTAGCGGCGGCGGTAATTTTGCCGGAAGATGTTGATTTACCGGAAATCAAAGATTCGAAAAAACTTTCTGAAAAGCAAAGAATCCAATTGGACAAATTAATCAAAGAACAGGCTGTCGCTTGGGCTATTGCGGAGGTGGATGAAAAGACTATTGATGCAGTCAATATTTTAGAGGCCAGCCGTTTAGCGATGCGCCGCGCAGTGGAAAAATTGCCACAGTCAGCTGATTTTGTTTTGGTGGATGGATTGCCAAATCCGCAAATTACATTGCCTGCGCAGGCTATTGTAAAAGGGGATAATAAAAGTATCTCTATTGCGGCAGCTTCTATTATAGCGAAAGTTTATCGGGATCATCTGATGGATATTTACGACAAAGAATATCCGGCATATGGATTTGCAGTCAACAAAGGGTATCCTACAGAAGCGCATTTGCGCGCGATTGCAGACGTGGGACCTTGTGCAATTCATCGGATGTCTTTTCGACCGTTAAGCGAACTGATGTAAAATCGTAAAGTTTTTTAACAAAAAATGAAAAAAGGGCTTGTCAAAATAAGTTTTCTTTGGTATACTATCAAACGTGCTCAAGAGACAAGCGCTCTGAAACACTGGCCGGTGTAGCTCAATTGGCAGAGCAGCTGATTTGTAATCAGCAGGTCGCGGGTTCGAGTCCCATCACCGGCTTTTATGGGGGTATAGCTCAGCTGGGAGAGCACCTGCCTTGCAAGCAGGGGGTCAACGGTTCGATTCCGTTTATCTCCACCATATTTGCGGAAGTGGCTCAGTGGTAGAGCATCGCCTTGCCAAGGCGAGGGTCGCGAGTTCGAATCTCGTCTTCCGCTCCAAACAAAAACACTCACAGTTATGTGAGTGTTTTTGTTTTCTAATTCTAACAACTTTATCAAAAACATGATATCCTTCAATCTTAATTTGAGGCGGTTTTGTCTGGAATACGGGCCTGATTAATCAGTATAATTCCTAAAATGATAATGGTCAAAATGATAATTTTGTGCAAACCTAACGGTTCATGAAAGAACAGGTAACTGGCAAGTGCATTGAGTGCAGTACCGGCGCCGGACCAGATAGCGTATCCCAAAGCCAGGCCAATCACGGAAACAGCTTTAGAAAATAGATAAAAAGAAATGGAATAGGTAACAAGACATAACAATGTAGGCAAAAAAAGAGTAAAACCATTGGACAATTTTAACATAAGAGAGCCGACAGTGCTGAGTATTAAAATGATGGTCATAGATAACATGATGGATGCAGATGATTTCATAGAGAACCTTCTTTCTGATAGGCGCTTTTGCGCTGTTGAATAATAGATTAATGTAATCGTGGGTGTGTTATAATAAATTCAGTGCGATGATTGCGCCCAATAAGATGACGAGTCCTATGTAGCCGGAGCGCTTGAATTTTTCGTTGAAGCAAAAAATGCCAATAAGCATCGTACATAGAGTTCCCACACCGCACCAGGTAGCATAAGCAATATTCAATGGCAGTACCTTCATGGACACTGCTACCAGATAATAGGCGATGGCGTAAGAAGCTAAACATAAAAGTCCTAGCATTTTTTTCTGAAAGCCATCAGACATTTTCAAAAATGTGGAGCCGAGAATTTCAATGGCAATTCCTGCTGCTAAATAGATATAATGCATGATATATCACCACCTTGAGAATTTAAAAATGAATACCTAAACGAATAAATTATATAAAAACATAAACTTGTCTATATACATAGTATAAAACGTAAATTGCCCCAAAAAGAAGAATAAATCTATAATACCCGATATCTCAATTTAAGATATCGGGTAAGTATTTAATCTGTAAGCAACAGATATTCTGGGAAGTTTTTGGAGAGTTCTTTAATTTTTTGCTGCATAATTTGAATGAAAATTTGCTCAATGCGATTAAGTTTATATTTTTTATTGTAGATATAGCCCACTTCTATGTCGATTGTATGGTCAGAAATGGGGATACAGCGAATCTCCTTATGCTGTAAATAAATATCATCCTGAAACATAAACTTTGGGAAAAAAGCAACATAGTTATTTTTGGCAATTAATTTTTTTAAGAGCTCTAAATCATCTGTGCGAAAAGCGATATGGACAGGGAGAACAGATTGTCCCAACGCAGTAGTCCATACCGCTTTTTCTTTCTGAAATTCTTCGCGATAAGCAATATAAGGTTGAGAGAGCGCCTCCTCTAAAGTGATTGTTTTGGCGTTCCAGTATGGAGACTGCTTTCCTACACCCAGTACATATTGGTCAGTAAATAAAGGCGTGTATTGCAAATCGTTGTTGAGCAGCATAGGATTATGCAAAATGATGCCTAATTTATCAATGCCTGCGGAAACATTGCTGATGATTTGGGCGCTTTCCGCAGTGGTGACTGATAGTGTAAAGGGCTGTTCCTCCTGTCGTAGCTGAAACAAAATTTGCGGAATAATATGATTGTAGAACATAACGATTGAAGAAATTTTTACAACGCCTTTGTTACCGTAAGCGCTTACTTCTTGGGTGAGCTCTTCAATTGTATCAAAAATAATTTTTGATTTTTCTAAGACAAGTTGCCCTGCTTCCGTAGGAGTTACACCTTTTGTAGTGCGGCGCAACAGAGTAACGCCTAGTTCTTTTTCTAATTTTGTAATACTAGCGCTGAAGGAGGGCTGTGAAATAAAATTTTCTTCGGCAGCAATAGAAATGGATTTATATTTCACTGCTTCTCTGAAATGGTGCAATTGTTCTAATTTCATACAAAAAACTCCTTTAATCACTAAGAAGAAACTGAGAAAATAAATTGAGAATATAAAAGTATCTTGAAACGAGAACGTCACAAATATACCGACAGTATAGAGCAGACCAACACAACAATTTTTTCTGTGTATAGTATAACATATTTTTAGCAAAATGTTCATGCCAAGTTAATAATTTCAGAACAATTTTCAAAGATTGCATAAAAGTTTTTCAATACCCGTTATTCAAAAATGTTTCTTCAAAAATAAGTGACAGTTATGTATAGTATAAATCAAGGTCGAGGGTTTGATATTCCGGAATCATTCAAAGAACCGAAAACATGGAACATAGTTTTTTGTAACAAACAATTATGTAGATTATGTAATCAATTTAGGATGGTGATGGAGCGTGTCAAATGCACAAATTGATAAAAAAGAACTACTGAAATGGGCGATTGTGCTTGCGGTAGCCGCAATGATTTGGCTGATTCCCTGTAATATGCTGTACACAATAGAAGTAAAAAAGTTTCTCTTAGTGACGGTAACAGGAATTTTATTAGTTGCTTTTGAGTTAGTAGAATTGATGGCAGTATCAATGATGTTTCCACTTGGCTATTTAGTATTAGGTTTAGTTCCAATGGATGTTGCGTACTCTGCATGGCTGCAAACAATGCCATTAGTAGTGGTAGGTGGATATCTGATTGCCAATATCTTGGTTCGCATCGGACTTTTGAAACGGATTGCCTATTGGTGTATTTTACGAGTAGGAGGCAGCTATTACGGACTATTATATGGTGTGTTCATTGCAGGGTGTATTTTGAATGTGGCAACAGGCGGAAATGCATGGGTAATTATGGCGGCCTTTACACTGGGTTTGTGTAAAGCTTTTGATTTGGGGAAAAGCATTGATTCGGCACTGATTATGTTTGTAGGTGCACTCTCTGCGGGGGCCTCCTGTGTATTCTTATACACACCCTATTTTATGGGTCTGTTATTGAATGCTGCAGAGGTTACAACTGGGACGAAATATTTTTTGAGCTGGCTCACATATTTTACACATATGGCGCCCTATTTATTGTTTGTTCTTGCATTTATCTGGTTGATGCCAAAAATGTTCAAACCTACGAAGAAATTGCCAGGGAAAGAATTCTACAAAGAGGAATACGAGAAATTAGGAAAAATGAGTCATGATGAGAAAATTGGTGGTTTAGTAACAGTTGCACTGATCGTGTTCATGCTAACGGGAGACATTCATCATATTGCTTTGGACTGGGCCTTTATTGTAATTCCTTGGCTTATGTATTTCCCAGGTTTGAAAATTGGTAAAGCAGAAGATGTGCAGCGCATTGATTTTGGTATGGTATTTTTCTGTGTAGCTTGTTTGAGTATTGGAATTACTTCAGGATATTTAGGGATCGGGAAAATGGTAGCAGATTTTCTGATTCCTGTATTGCAGCCATTATCTTCTACTGTTGTTGCTGGTGCGATTTATTTGTTAGCTGTTTTATTAAACTTGTTGCTGACACCTTTTGCGATCCTAGCTGGTTTCAGTGAACCCATCGCGCAAATTGCGCAGAGTGTAGGCATCGACCCGTTAGGCGCATTGTATGCAATGTATGTGGGTTGTGATCAGGTCTTCCTACCTCACGAATATTTGACATACATGATTTTCTATGCCTTTGGCTTGATGCGAATGGCGGATTTTGTGAAATTGGCTACCACGAAAACAATTTTTGCTACAGTATTTACGATTATTGTTTTGATTCCTTGGTGGAAATTTATGGGTGTGTTTTAAAGATCTTAAAAAATGAAAAAATTTGTTCAGGATGCGAACTAAACATATCAAAAATATGTTAGCTATATAAAAAGGAGCGAGATTACAATGAAAAGACAGGGGTACACAAACAAACTGTTGGTATTAGGGATTGATGGCATGGATCCAAGATTGGCTAAACGCATGATGGATGATGGCAGAATGCCCAACTTAAAAAAATTCTGTGAAAAAGGTTCTACACGTGAAGACATGGTGCTGTTGGGTGCCATTCCGACGATTACACCTCCATGCTGGACAACTTTAGCTACTGGTGCTTATCCTGGAACTCATGGGATTACCTGCTACTGGAGACAATCTCCAGACAGCCTGGATGCAGTAGTATATAATATGGATTCAAGAAACTGTGTGGCAGAGCAGATGTGGAATGTTACCACAGAAGCTGGGCTGAAAACATTGGTATGGCATTGGCCTGGTTCTTCCTGGCCACCAAGCAGCAACAGCGAACTGCTTCATGTGGTAGATGGTACCCAGCCTGGTTCGGTAAATATGGGTGTCGCACAGATGGACTGGGAAAAAATTATTGTAGCAACGCCGGAAATTGAAAAAGTAGTATATGCACCTCGTGTAGAAAAAGCTGCCGGTGTTGGCTGCATCATGACAGATATCGACGATATGATTGCAACAAATGATGAAGAAGACGAAATGATGGAAATCTGGTGGGGCGATAAATCTCGTGAAGGGATGGAAATCCGTACCTATGTAACATGTTTAGACGATACAGAGATGATGATTGGCGCGAAAGTTGCTTATGACATCATCAACTCTCCATTAAAAGACGCTGAAAAATGGGCTGCTGCTCCAGAAGGTGCAAAAGAGTTTACAGTATTGACTTCCGGTGGGATTGTACGCCGTCCAGCATTGATGCTGAAAAATGAAAATGGTGAATATGACAGAGTTGCTATTTATAAAAATAAAAAAGCAACAGAACCGATTGTAGTGGTACCTGTAGGCGAAATGGTCAGCGCAGTAGATGAAGTAACCAAAAAAGAAGAAACGAAACCGTGCTATCGTTCTTACAAACTGTTAGAATTAGACCCAAAAGGTACGATGGTTCGTTTATGGATTAGTAATGCGCTGGATATTTCCAACGATATGCTTTGGCATCCGACAAGTCTGCATGAACAGGTGCTGAAAGGGGTTGGAAATGTACCGCCGGTTAGCCTGATTGGCGGGGAAGAATCCGAACTGGTAGACAAAATTTTTGAGCCCAGCTGGGATGTATATGACCAGTGGCAGGCAGACAGCCTATTATATCTAATAAAAGAAAACAACTATGATGTGGTATTCAGTCATCTGCACAATGTAGACTGCGCAGGTCATCAGATTTGGCACTTAGGGCATACGTTGGAGCCATGGAAACATACAGATGAAAAAGTATACCAGGGCTTGATTGAACGCTTCTATGAACAGACAGACCGTTACTTTGAAAGATTTTTACCACTCTTGGATGAAGGTTGGACAATTCTGCTGTTAAGCGACCACGGTTTGATTGTTGGGGAAAATGTACCGCCAATTTTAGGAGAATACGGCGGATTAAACACCAAGGTCATGGAAGATCTGGGTTATACCGTTACCATTAAAGATGAAACAGGAAGACCAGTTGATGTAGATTGGGAAAAAACTAGAGCGGTACAGATTCGCAGCAACTATATTTATATCAATCTGAAAGGCCGTGATGCGCACGGTATTGTAGAACCGGAAGATAAATACGCTTTGGAAGAGCAGATTATTAACGATTTGTATAATTATCGTGATCCGGAAACCGGAAAACGTGTAGTAGGTATTTGTCTGCGCAATAAGGATGGCGTTTTGTTAGGTGTAAATGGTCCTGAATGCGGTGATATCTTCTTTTCTATTGAAGAAGGCTTTAACCGTCTGCATGGGGATAGTCTCTCCACATCTCAGGGATATTTCAATACATCCGTATCTCCGTTCTTTGTAGCGGCAGGGAAAGGGATTAAAGAAAACTATATTACCGAGAGAACCATTCGCCAGGTTGACGTAACACCTACTATTGCAGCGCTCTTAGGAACAAGATTCCCAGCACAGTGCGAAGGTGCGCCTGTATATCAGATTTTGTCAGAAGACTTCTAATTTAGTTGAAAGAAAATAGATAAGAGTAAGAAAACAAATTAATCGAAAATCAGAAAACAAAAAGGGTTTGCTTTCATTCATCGAGAATGGGAGCAAGCCCTTTTTGCACTATAAAAAGCTGATATCGGTTATAGCGAATTGATTATTCAGCAACACAGTAAAAGTTTGTTATACTGAAAAAAATAGTGAATATAAAATATAAATATAGAACAGAAGAAGTGGTAATCCTGTTCAGAGTGGGGGAATTGGCGTGCAAAAGGAGTATGGTACAGCCATTGGCATGATAGAAACATTGGGAATGGTACCGGCAATTTACGGAGCAGATTTTATGCTGAAAGCAGCAGATGTAGAATTGATTTCTTATGAAAATGTCGGATCGACCTTAGTGACTGTGATCGTTGCAGGGGATGTGTCAGCAGTGCGCGCTGCGGTAGAAGCAGGGAAAAAAGCGGCAGACTCTGTGGGAAAGCTGACAGCCAGTTATGTGATTCCCAGTCCCATTAAGGCAGTGCGCGATATTGTAGCGGTTCATGACGCCACAGGGGAAGCGCTTGCAGCGTCGTCAAACGCGCTAGGTTTGATTGAAATTTTTGGACTGGCCCATATTTTACAGGCAACCGATGCGATGGGCAAGGCGGCAAGTGTAGAGATTAACGGCTACGAAAATGTGGCTTCCGGTTATATTTCTGTGCTGGCAGAGGGCGATGTGGCTGCTTGCCGTGCGGCGGTGGACGCCGGAGTGAAAGCGGTGGAGAGTTCAGGAGGCCAAATCTACAGCGCGGTGGTGATTCCAAGTCCTCATCCGGCATTGCGCGCGATTACAGAACGGTATTGTTTTGACAGATTATAATATTTGCAAAAGGAATTAGGAGAAAATGGGGTGTAGCCTTTGAATTTGTTGGATAAAGATTTAATTTCTATGCAGGAAGCGCGTATTTTAGCAGAGCAAGGGCATGAGGCTCAGAAAAAATTGGCGAGATTTTCTCAGGAGCAATTGGACCAAATTGTAGAGGCCATTGCGCAGGAAATGGAGCAACATGTGGAGGAATTGGCACATTTATCCCAGGAGGAAACTTATTATGGCTGCTGGCAGGATAAAGTAATCAAAAATCGCTTTGCCTGTACGGTGTTGCCGCAGCGGCTGCGCGGTATGCGTTGTGTAGGTATGATTGCAGAGGATAAAACAAATGGAACTGCCGATGTGGGAGTGCCGTTGGGCATCATATTAGCGTTGCCTCCAGCAACTAGCCCTGTATCAGCGACAATTTCTATGATATTGCTGGGATTAAAAGCGGGCAATGCAGTAGTTATCTCTCCCCATCCTCGGGCAGCAAGTGCAATTGGACGGACGATGGATTGGGCGATTGCTGCTGCGGAACGCAGTGGATTGCCGAAAGGGGCGTTAGCCTATCTGCACACAGTGACCGAGGCAGGCCAGAAAGAGTTGATGCAGCATAAGGCGATTGCTTTAATTTTAAACACTGGCGTGGCGGAGGCATTGGAGCAGTGTCATGCGAGCGGCAAACCTTTTATTTATGGTGGAAACGGTCATGGTCCTGCTTTTATAGAGCGTACTGCGGATTTGCAGCAGGCTGCAGCGGATATCGTGCTGAGTAAGCAATTTGATTGCGGTATGGGTGTGGCCGCAGAGCAGGCGGTTGTAGTGGACAGCTGTGTGGCAGAAAATGTACGGCGGGAATTTGAGAGCCGCGGCGCTTATTTTTTATCGGAAGAGGAAACGCAGCGGCTGGGAACGCGGCTATTTCCGAAAGACCGTCTGGATGTAGAATTGATAGGACAGAGTGCCGAAACGTTAGCTTCTAAGGCCGGAATTACAGTGCCTGATGGCACAAAACTGCTGATTGCAGTGCAGTCCCATGTTCCCTTGGATGAGGGATATCGAAGAGAACTGTTATGTCCGGTGTTGGCGTGGTATGTGGAAGAAGACTGGCGCCATGCCTGTGAAAAGTGCATTGAACTGTTGCTGACAGAGGGGACAGGGCACACATTGGTGATTCATTCTCGCGACGAACATGTCATTCGCCAGTTTGCGCTGCAAAAGCCAGTGGGCCGTGTATTGGTTAATACACCGGCTGTACTGGGCAGTATGGGAATGACGACCAACTTATTTCCGGCGGTGACATTGGGCAGCGGCTCGGTAGGACAGGGGATTACCGCAGACAACGTTTCACCGAAAAATTTAATTTATATTCGCAAAGTGGGCTACGGTGTGCGCAAAGGCGAACAGGCGCTGGCAAAGCTGGGCGATGAGAGACAGCGGGAAACTATTAAAGAAGAATTGACTTTGGAGCAGATGGTGCGGCTTTTGCTGGAACGGGAACTGCGTCAAAACAGTCTGTAAAAAATAATGGAGTAGGATGAAAGAATATAGAATCAATGAGGATGGAGGAAAAGAAAATGAATATACAGGAACTTACAGAGCAATTTGCTTCCGCTACGGAAAAGTTATCAGCAGAAGAACGGCAATTATTGCTGCAGGCGTTTAAAAATGTAGCGGCAGAATTGGACCAGGAGAAAAAGAATGGGACGGCAGCTTCCAGTGCTGGACAGGACGGTGTGCCAGACGGTATGACAGAACGGTTAAAACGGCTCAAGGCCAATTATATGAAGCAAGTGCCCAGCATTACAACCTATCGGGCCAGAGCCATCACGAAGATTGCAAAAGAAAATCCCGGTATGCCGAAGATTATGTTGCGGGCCAAATGTTTCCGCTATTGTTGTGAAACAGCGCCGCTGGTGATTCAGCAGGATGAGCTGATTGTGGGACATCCATGCGGTGCGCCGCGGGCGGGCGCATTTTCACCAGATTTAGCTTGGCGCTGGATGGAGCAGGAAATTGACACAATTGGCAATCGTCCTCAGGACCCTTTTTATATCTCTGAGGAAGATAAACGTATTATGCGAGAAGAATTATTTCCTTTCTGGAAAGGCAAATCGGTAGATGAATACTGTGAAGACCAGTTCCGCGAGGCGGGACTGTGGGAATTGTCTGGAGAGTCCTTTGTATCCGATTGCTCCTATCATGCCTTGAACGGTGGCGGAGATTCCAACCCCGGCTATGATGTCATTTTGATGAAAAAAGGGATGTTGGATATTCAGCAGGAAGCCAAAGACCATTTGACGCAGTTGGATTATGGAAATCCTGATGATATTGAAAAAATCTATTTTTACAAATCTGTAATTGATACCACGGAGGGCGTGATGATTTATGCGCGCCGTTTGTCCCAATATGCGGCGGAGCTGGCAATGCAGGAACGAAATCCGCAACGTAAAGCAGAGCTCGAACAAATCGCAAGGATTAATGCGCGGGTTCCTGCCTATAAGCCAGAAACTTTCTGGGAAGCGATCCAGGCTGTGTGGACGGTGGAATCTCTGTTAGAGGTGGAAGAAAACCAGACGGGGATGTCCATCGGTCGTGTGGACCAATATATGTATCCTTTTTACAAAGCCGATAAGGAAGCAGGTCGTTTGACAGATTATCAGGCGTTTGAACTGGCAGGCTGCATGCTCATTAAAATGTCAGAAATGATGTGGATTACCAGTGAAGGCGGTTCTAAGTTCTTTGCAGGATATCAGCCCTTTGTAAATATGTGTGTGGGTGGTGTGACCAGAGAAGGAAAGGATGCTACCAATGAGCTGACCTATTTGTTAATGGATGCAGTACGTCATGTGAAAATCTATCAACCGTCTTTAGCTTGCCGGATTCATAATCAGTCTCCGCAAAAATATATGCGTAAGATTGTAGACGTAATTCGCTCTGGGATGGGCTTCCCTGCCTGCCATTTTGATGACACCCATATCAAGATGATGTTGGCGAAAGGCGTGTCTATGGAAGATGCCCGCGATTACTGTCTGATGGGCTGCGTAGAACCGCAGAAATCAGGACGGTTGTATCAGTGGACTTCTACTGCTTATACCCAGTGGCCAATCTGCATTGAGCTGGTCTTGAATCATGGGAAAACATTGTGGTATGGCAAACAGGTTTGTCCGGATTTAGGGGACTTAAGTCAGTATAAAACCTTTGAACAATTTGATCAGGCGGTAAAGAAACAGATTCAATATGTTACAAAATGGTCCAGTGTAGCTACCGTTATCACGCAGCGAGTGCATCGGGAACTAGCGCCGAAACCTTTGATGTCCATTATGTACGAAGGCTGCATGGAACATGGTCGTGATGTTTCTGCCGGCGGTGCAATGTATAATTTTGGGCCTGGTGTAGTGTGGAGTGGTTTGGCTACCTATGCCGATTCTATGGCTGCCATTAAAAAACTGGTGTATGACGACAAAAAATATACTTTGGAAGAATTAAATACTGCATTGAAAGCGAATTTCGTAGGATACGAGCAATTGCGGAAAGATTGCTTGGACGCGCCCAAATATGGAAATGACGACGATTATGCCGATAACATTGCAGCAGATATCATTGACTTTACAGAGCGGGATCATCGTCAATATAAAACGCTGTATTCCATTCTCAGTCATGGCACGCTGTCAATTTCCAATAATACGCCGTTGGGGCAGATTACCGGAGCATCGGCCAACGGTAGAAAAGCGTGGATGCCTTTGTCTGATGGAATCAGTCCTACTCAGGGCGCTGACTTTAAGGGCCCTACCGCGATCATCAAATCGGTATCCAAGATGGCATGTGATTGTATGAATATCGGCATGGTACACAATTTCAAATTGATGGCAGGACTTTTGGATACCCCGGAGGGTGAGAACGGGATCATTACCTTGCTGCGTACAGCCAGCCAGATGGGGAACGGTGAAATGCAGTTCAATTATTTGAGCAATGAAACATTGCTGGAGGCGCAGAAGCATCCGGAACAGTATCGGGATCTGATCGTGCGGGTTGCAGGGTACAGTGCGTTCTTTGTAGAGCTTTGTAAGGATGTACAGGATGAAATTATCAGTCGTACGATGTTGACGCATTTTTAAGAAAAAGGTTGGGTGAGAGCGATGGCAGAGACAGCCATTGAGAGAGAGGCCACGATTTTCAACATTCAAAAATACAATATGTATGACGGTCCAGGTGTGCGTACATTGATTTTTTTTCAGGGCTGTCCGCTGCGCTGTCAATGGTGCGCCAATCCGGAAGGGATGGAACGCCGTCCGCGAATCTTGTTCAGGGAAGCGTCCTGTGTAAATTGCGGCGCCTGTGTGGCCGCTTGTCCGCAGGGAATTCATCGTCTGAACGGGAATGGAAAGCACGAAGTGGTGCGGGATTTGGAACATCAGTGTACAGGGTGCAGCGCCTGTGTGGAGCACTGTTTGCAAAATGCCTTATCTGTGATAGGAGAGAAAAAAACTATTTCGCAGTTGATGGATGTAATTTTGGAGGATCAGGCATTTTACAGTGTTTCCGGCGGAGGCGTGACCTTAGGCGGCGGAGAAGTGCTCATGCAGCCAGAAGCAGCAGCTAATTTACTTTGGGCCTGCAAACAGGAGGGCATTCATACTGCCATTGAAACCTGCGGCTATGCCACAACAGAAAATTTGTTGAAGGTAGCGGAGTTTGTGGATTTGTTTTTGTTCGATATCAAGCATTTTGACAGCAAACGGCATGCCCAGCTGACAGGAGTGCACAACGAGCTGATTCTCAAAAATCTAGAGCTCTTGCTGCAAAAACGGTATCATGTAAAGATTCGTATGCCGTTGTTAAAGGGCGTGAACGACAGCAAGGAGGAAATTGAGCAGATTGCGCAATTTTTAGTGCCATATAAAACAGCAAAAAATTTTGCAGGCATTGATTTACTGCCATATCACAAGCTGGGCGTCAACAAATATCAGCAATTGGGCAAGGAATATCGTATAAAAGGCGATCCCAGCCTGCATGACAGTGATTTGGAGAAAATTGAGCAGTGGCTCAGTGAATATGATTTGCCGGTTACAGTGGTACGGCACTAGGAGGATGGCATGGATATTCGGATTATAAAATCGCCGTCAGCGGGTACGATGCAGATTTTGCGGCAGCGGATTACAGACGGTGCGACAGGAGATTTTGTAAATGCAGCGGCTGTCGGATTGGTGCAGGGAAAACTCATTGATATGATTTGTGCGGCAGATATTGCAGAAAAACTGGTAGACGTGACAGTGCGGGATGTGCGCGGCAGCTGTCCGCAAAATATGATACTGCTGGCGATTTTCGGTGACACAGCGGCGGTGGAGGCTGCTGTGGAGCAAATACGGAGTGATACCGACAGCAATTATGTGAAAAAATGATAGATAAAAGAGAATCTCTTATTTGAATTTGGCAAAGGGACAGCAGTTTTGTGACAGCGGCTGTCCCTTTATTTTGTATCAAATTCGTCAGGGATAAAGAAAGCGTGGATTTTTTATTTTGGTGCGTCTTTTTTGCTTGTCAGGAACATATAGATACAGTATTCAGAAAAAGGGGGACAATCTCTATGAGCGCAAAAATATCAGATTTACAGGAGCGGCAGATTGTAAATATTGCTGATGGAAAATGTCTGGGCAATATCAAGGACGTGGAGCTCAATGTACTGGAAGGATGCATTCAGGCCTTGGTGCTGCCTAGCAACGGAGGTTTTCTGGGTTTGCTGCAGAATCAGGGAGAATTGTTGATTCCCTGGCAGAAGGTTGTGTGTATTGGCGTGGACGTTGTGCTGATTAATATGCCGGAACTCACCGAGAATGCAGTGCGCAGCGGTAAACGCAAACGGCGCAAAAAGGAGGAACCTGCTTGGCAGCAGGAGGTGGCGCAATATCAGCAGGAGATGCAGCAGGGAAATATTATCGTATTGCCGGCAGAGACTGCAGGGGAGGACGAGTATTAGAATCTCGTTTAAGGAATCCTTATTTGTGTGATTTTTTAGAAAAAACCGGGTAAGAATCTACAAGACATGATATAATAAAACAATAAAATCATTTTGTTGATAAAAATACAGGAGGGAATCATATTGACTGTGCAGGAGGAATATCAGGCGCTGCAGGAAAAAATTGCTGATTGTGATCATCGCGGCGATTATATAGGCTTGGCACGCTATATGGAGCGATTTTTGGAGTTGACAGGAGTACTCTACGGCAAAGAAAGCTCCCAATATGCCACTACCCTGAATGATTATGGTGGCATTCATCGAGATATCGGCAATAACGAAAAAGCAGAACAGGCCTTTCTACAGGCGGCAGAACTGATTGGCAATCTGCTGGGGACAAGCCATCCGGATTATGGCTCGGTGCTAAACAATTTGGCGGGATTGTATCGCTTGATGAAACAATACGATAAGGCAGAACAATATTTCCAAAGAGCCTTGAAAATTTATGAAGAAACGCTGGGAAAGCAACATTTTCTGTATATTAGCGGCATGAATAATTTAGGCTTAGTGTATCAGGACCAGGGCCGTTTTGCAGAAGCAGAGGAGTTACATGAGCGCAGTTTGGTATTGCTGGAGGAGGCCAATGACAATCCCATTGCCATTGCCATTGCCACGACCTTAACCAATCTGGCCAGCGCGCGGCGGCAGCAGCATAAACTGGAAGGCGTGGTATCCTTATTGGAACGTGCGCTGCATATTTATGAAGAACAACTGGGGCGCAACCATTCGCTGTATGCTTACGGCATGAACAACCTAGCCTCTTATTATATGACCACCGGGGAATATGAAAAAGCAAAGCTTTATTATCAGGGTGCTTTAGAATTGTGCAAGATGCTTTTTGGTGAAGAAAGCCGCAATTATGAAATTTCACTGCGCAACTATCAGCTGGCCAGCAGAAAAGCTGCGGAACAGGGAGGCACTGTATGAAAGGATTGGAACTAAGTAAAGCATTTTATATAGAACAGGTACAGCCTATGCTGATGGAGAAATTTCCTCAGCTTTTCTCTCACATGGCTATTGGGCTGGTCGGTGAAGGATCTCAGTGTTTTGGTTTTGATGATAATTTATCACAGGACCATGACTGGGGAGCAGCAGTATGTGTTTGGCTGACTGCAGAAGATTATGAACAGTATGGCGCAATGGTACAACAGGCATTGTGGGAGCTGCCTAAGGAGTTTCGCGGCTATCCGGTAAGCTGGATTCAGGGACGCAACGGAGTATTGGAAATCAACTCCTTTTACCGCAAATATCTGGCGACAGATGGTGTGCCTACTACCATTGGACAATGGTTAAATATTCCAGCGCATCATCTGGCCACTGCAACCAACGGAGAAGTTTTTGCTGATCCCTTGGATAAATTTAGTGCCATCCGTCGGGAACTGCTCTTGGGATATCCTGAGGATATCCGTAAAAAGAGGTTGACAAAATGCTGTATGACTATTGCCCAGTCGGGTCAATATAATTATCCCCGCGTCATGGCGCGGGGTGACAAAGTAGCGGCGGCTTTGACCGAGGGAGAATTTATCACAGGAGTAATCTCTGCAGTTTATTTGCTCAATAACCGCTATGCGCCGTTCTATAAATGGATGCCCTATGGCTTGAAACGGTTGCCCAAGCTGGGCGCGACCGTAGGCGCGTTGCTGGAACAACTCACAGCTTTTCCTGCGGCACATGTTGCGGAAGAAGAGTACTATGTACACAAAATTGAGCTTATGCAGCAGATTTGCGCGGCGTTGGTAACAGAACTGCAGCGGCAGGGCCTTAGCGAGAGCGACGATCCTTTTCTGGTAGAGCAAGGTTTGGAAGTGCATAAGCGGATTGCGCATGAAGGGCTGAGAAATACCAACCCTTGGGCATAAGAGAAGGAATTGAAGTAACACGATATAAAAATTTTTCAATTATTTATAATTTAGGAGGAAATAACGATGAATCAGGATTTAATTGCACAGATTGTGGCGCAGGAATGGGCGATGTTTGATGAAGTACAAAATAATGGCGGGCGAGCAGAATGCCAGAATAATCCAAGAGAATTTGAAATTATGCGTTCCAGTCAGTTGAAAACATGGTCGGAGGATGTGCTGAAAAGCTATCTGCATGATCTGACCAGCGCTGCATACAGCAAGCGCAATCTGCTTACGGAAAAATATGCTTATATGATGGAGAGTACCTATCCTGAAGAATTTGCCCAAATCAAACAATTTTTGCCGGAAGTTGCGCCGGAAGTGCGGGTAAAAATTGATGAGATTGTGGACATCAATTTAGATTGGCAGAAAGAAGCAGAAGAAAAATATCCCAACCTGCGGGCCAAAGGCCGTCCGCTGACCAGCAAAGAGGACAGCGCTTATCAGACATCCTTTGAAACGTATTTGCGGGGCGAGCTGATGACCTACTCTGCAGAAACTGTTTTTAAGCTGCATGCTTATACGTTGGCTTGCTTGGAGAAACATTATAATATGGCCATTGCCAATCTACAAAATATGGTAGGACAATACGGCTACAATACCTTAGAAGAAGCCAATGAAAAAATGGGCCGTTAAGCAGGCTGCAGCAAAAGTAGAGAACAACGAAACATAAAGGCTGATGGAAGTCAGCATGGCAATAGATAAACGACAAGACGAAGTGTTTGGAAATAAACATTTCGTCTTTTTGTTTGCCGTTTTTTTGATGCAATTTTTGTCACAATAAAAAACTGTAGCAAGACGTCGCTTCTTGATTTCACTGTTAGACAGAACGGGGAAAAGGATTATAATAAAAATCAATAAAACTTATATTTTTTAAGTTACTCTCGAGGCCAAAATTATAAAAAAGGAGAAGATTTGTATGATTATTGATTTTCGTGTCAGACCACCATACAAAAGTATCAAAGAAAGTTTACTTTACACAAGAAAACCTCGCTCAGAGGAAAAATGGGGCTTGAAAACGTCCCAGTCTATTATTGAAGAATCTATGGAATTGTTTCTGCAGGAAATGGATGAAGCGAATATCACGAAGGCAGTTGTTCCGCTGCGCAGAGCGTTCGGACATAAAAACGAAGACTTGCTCAGCCTGATGGAAGAGTATCCAGGCAGATTTATCGGCTCTCCCTGTATCGACCCTAATTTGGATATCACTGTGAGTTTGCAGGAGATTCAGGACTATGTCATAAATGGTCCCTGCAGTGTGATTATGATGGAGCCAGGGAAATGTAAAGAGCCAATGCATGCCAATGATAAACGCATTTGGCCTATTTATGAACTGTGTCAGAAAGAAAATATTCCGGTGCTGTTATCCTTTGGCGGTTTTATTCCGCCGGCATTAGGCTATAACGAACCCTATGAGATTGAGGAAATCGCAGTGGCCTTTCCAGATTTGAAATTAGTAGTTTGCCATGCAGGCTGGCCTTTTGTGCAGGAAATGATTCATGTAGCATTCTTCCGCAAAAATGTGTATTTGGTCCCCGACATGTATATGGTGAACTGTGCCGGAGCGCAGGATTATATTGCGGCGGCCAATTATATGCTGCAGGATAAAATCATTTTGGGTTCTGCATATCCTATTTTGTCGATGAAGGAAAATGCAGAATACGTAAAAGCCCATGTACGGCCAGAGGTTTGGGAGAAAATTTCTTATAAAAATGCCGCGAATGTATTAGGACTAGAATAATCAAAACATAAAAAAATAATTAAAAAAGAAAGGCGTGTTGACAGTGTATATTGATTCTCGTGTAAGACCTCCATATAAAACTTATTTAGATCAGGCAATCTATAAAAAAGAACATAACCGTCCCTGGACTTCACGTTTTGAAGTGTCCTATCCAGAAAATCATCCGGATTTGACAATGGAGTCGATGTTTCAGAATATGGAAGACGCCAATATCGGCATTGCCTTGGTAGCAGGCCGTTTAAGCTGCGGTCCGACCAACGGTGATGATGTGACCGAACTGGCTGCTGCTTATCCAGAAAAACTGCGTTGCTTCCCTGATATCAATCCGCTGCATGGAGAAATTGCATTGAAAGAAATCGATGACCGTGTCATCAATGGCCCTTGCACAGGTGTTTGCATGGAATTTGGCTTCAATCCCATTGAACCAATGTATGCCAACGATAAAAGAGCTTGGGCCGTTTATCAGAAATGTTCAGACAACAATCTGCCGCTGTATCTAAGCTTTGGTGGATTTATTGGACCAGACCAGTCCTATTGCCATCCCATGTTGATTGAAGATGTAGCTAAAGCATTTCCAAATTTGAAAATGCTGTTGGCCCATGGCTGTTATCCTTTCGTGCAGGAGGCCTGCCACATGGCTATGAATCAACCGAATGTATATTTGGCACCGGACATGTATCTGTTCGGCGTACCTGGTTCCAGAGACTACATCGATGGCGGCAATACCATCATTCGTGAAAAATTGCTGTATGGCTCTGCCTACCCTATTTTTGATATGAAACAGTCAGTGGAATATTATCTGCATTGTGGATTCAAAGAAAGCTCCTTAGAGTATATCATGTACAAAAATGCTGCCGCTTTCCTGGGTATTGAAGAACGTACAAATTCTAAAGAATGGTAAAAAGTGATGGTGACGGATTATGAAAAAATTATTTGAACCAATTACCATAAAAAATGTGACAATTCGGAATCGTACTGTAGTATCGGCTATGGTGACAGAATTATGTGGACCAGATGGATTGGCAACAGAAGCGTTTATTGCTTATCATGAAGCCAAGGCAAAAGGCGGCTGGGGATTGATTATTCCTGAAAATTACGTGATTGCACCGGGAGTGGGCGGCTTTGCCAATCTGCCGGGTTTGTATGACGACAGCCAAATTGCCAGCCACAAAGCTTTTACAGACAGGATTCATGCTGCAGGGGCCAAAATTGTCTGCCAGCTGTATCATGCCGGACGGCGCATTTCTGCTGCAGTCACAGGATTGGAGCCGGTTGGTCCATCTGCAATGAAATTTGCCAGCGGGCAGTGGGAGATCAGCCGTGCATTAACGGTAGAGGAAATTGAGCAGATTGTAGAGCAATTCGCCGACGCTGCCGTACGTGCGAAAAAAGCAGGCTTTGACGGCGTGGAAATTCACGGCGGTCACGGATATTTACTGCATTCCTTTAATTCGCCCTTTTCCAACAAACGCTGCGATGCATACGGCGGCAGTATTACAGGCAGAGCAAAATTGTCCGTAGATATTGTAAAACGGGTGCGGGAAAAAGTAGGCAATGATTTTATGATTCAGTATCGGATTTCCTGTGAGGAAGGCGTTCCCGGTGCCATTACCATTGAAGAAGCCAAAGCCATTGCCATGCTGTTGGAGGAAGCGGGGATTGATTTATTGCATGTATCACAGGGTGGCGACTTTAATCATGTGGTATCTCCATCCAGCTGTGAGGCCAAAGCCCGTTATATTAACAATGCAGCGGAAATGAAAAAGGTGTTGTCCATTCCGGTTATCGGTGTAGGACGTATTAATGATCCCTTGATTGCAGAAGAAGTTCTGCGCTCCGGCAAAGCAGACTTGGTTACCATGGCCAGAGCTTCTCTGGCTGATCCAGAATTCCCGAACAAAGCAGAAGCTGGACAATATCAGGATATCAACTATTGTATTGGTTGTTTGCAGGGCTGCACCAAAGGTTGTCTGGTTAATCCGATGATTGGTCATGAAAACGAATATGATATCACGCCGGTAGCTGTTCCTAAAACGGTATATATTGCCGGCGGTGGGATAGCTGGTTGTGAGGCTGCCATTGTAGCGGCGAAACGGGGTCATCAGGTTACACTGTTTGAGAGCAGCGATAAATTGGGCGGACAATGGCTGTTGGCCTGTGTACCGCCGGGAAAAACAGATTTCAGCAGCTTGGCAGCATGGCAACAGCGAGAACTAAAAAAACAGGGCGTTACAGTGCGAATGCAGACAGCTCTGACCAAAGAACTTGTTGAAGCAGAAAAACCGGATGTGGTATTGGTAGCCACCGGCAGTAAACCTTTTGTACCGCCAATTACCGGCGTACAGCAGACTTCCGTTGTATTAGCCAGTGATATTTTAGCAGGACGTGTCAATGCGGGAGCAAATGTAGTCGTCATCGGCGGAGGCTCTGTCGGTGCGGAAACAGCAGATCATCTGGCCCTGCATGGCAGCAAAGTGACAATTGTAGAGATGCGCAGCGGGATTGCGGAGGATGCTTCCGCCCGTCCTCGGAAATTTTTGTTAGAACGTTTAGAAGCGGCAAAAGCGGCGATTTATACAAATGCCGGTGTGCTGATGATTGGAAAAGACGCAGTCTATATCGAACAAGATAAGCAGCCGAAAAAATTAGAGAACGTGGATACGGTTGTGATTGCCACCGGTTCCAAATCCTATGCGCCGTTGCTGCAGGAACTGCAGAATTGTGCCTGTGAAGTGCTTGCAATCGGCGATGCCAATGGTGTAAAGGATGGAAAACATAATATGCATGAAGCTTTTGCAACAGCTTTGCAGATTTGAGTTGAGCTAATAAGTTATTTGATAGTTTATTTCAAAGTAGAAGAACCACTAGCTATTCTGTAGTAGTTAGTGGTTTTTTGTGATATACTCAATATTAGGGAAATATAGCTGCATAACGTATTGGTCATATGTCGAATGGAGGGATGTGCGTATGAAAATGGAATATTTCGAATATCTGCTGGAAATTGCACGATATAAAAATATGAGAGTCAGCAGTGAATATTTACATATGACGCCGCAGGCTTTGAGCATTTGTGTGAAAAATATGGAAGAAGAAGTCGGATTTATGATATTAGACCGCAAACCAAAAGGCGTGGAATTTACAGAGCAGGGAGAAAAACTTTTGGCTTGTGCAGAGAGAATTTTGCGGGATTATTACAGCACATTACAGGAGATCCATCAGGATACCGAGTTGATTTGTGAGCAGAAAGATTTATTGATTTACTGCACACCGATCATCGATGTATTGTTGAGCAGTTGGCTGGAAACCCATTTAACCGCTTATCCCCATATATCTATCAATGTGATTAATACAGTGCCGGAACGCATTATCGACAACATCGCAGCCGCAAGTGACAAAAATGTTGTTGGTTTGGTTATGGATTTTCAGCCGGAAATTGTTGCGTTATCTGATGATTTGTGTGATACACTTGTATTGCAGAGATGCTTTACAGACGAGTTGGTTTTGGCTGTAGCGAAGAACAGCAGTTGGGCGAAAAAAGGAGAAATTGTAGTAGCGTCTTTAGCGGGGGATACTTTGATTCATTGTACAGAAGAAAAAACCGATGATATGGTGATTGGAGAAATTTTTGCACCGGTGAAGGAGCGTGTGAAGCACATTCATTGCAATTCCGTTAATTTATGGGGAAAGATGATTGGAAACAATATGGGGGTTGGCCCCATTATCAGAAGGGCCTTACAACAGGCCTCACGGGAAGGGCTTATTGATTCCTCTAAGGTAGTTGGAATTTCTGTGCAGGATATGCCTGCATTAAATTGCTTTTGTATTTATTCCAAGGATGCTCCTGATTATGTGCAGAAAATTGTTGCAGAACTTATAAATCTATAAAAGCAGCTAAAAGTAGCCGCAGGTATCGTAAAGGATATCTGCGGTTTTTGCTTGTATTAAAATTTTATTGATGTAATCTATTTTTATGTAAAAATAGCTTTGATTGAATCTATAAACTGAAAATGCTATGCTTGAAGCAGATTCCGAAAGAACAATCAAAGCAGGTGCACCGCTTGTTGTGAAACTGGATGATACTACAAATTTTTGTCATAAAGGAAGTGGAAATCATGTCGAATAGTGAAAAATTATCAAAAGCAACAATCATCAAATGGATTTTGACAATTATTTTACCGGCGTCTTTATTGTTAATTCCAACAAATGAGGTATTTACCGGTGAAATTCGTACGTTTTTAGTGATTACGTTTGCCGGGATTTTAGTTTTAGCCTTTGACTTCTTTGATTCTATGGTTCCGGCGGTCTTGATACCGATCTTTTATCTCGCTTTTCATGTAGCACCAGCTGCCAATATTTACGGCGGGGGGACAGGAACAACTCCCATGATGGTGTTTGGTGCATTGTTGTTGGCAGCTATTATGGAAAACACCGGTTTACTGGAACGAATTGCTTATTTTATCATTATCAAAACCGGTGGCTCCTATCGTGGTGTAGGTTGGGGAATTTACATTGCTGGCGTGATAAGTGCTTTGATTACCAGCTGTAATTCCTGGGTGGTATATGCGGTGATTGTTGCAGGGATTATTAAGGGCTTGGGTTTAGGGAAATCAAAAGAAGCTTGTGGGCTGATTGCCATTGCTGCGACCTCAGTCTTAGGTCAGTATGGCTGGATGTATGCGCCGGCCAATGTTGCACTTTTTTCCAGTGGCTTATTGAGTGCCGATCCCAATATTATAATTACTTGGACTTCAGCATGGATTAATAATTTTCCGGCAATTTTTTCAGGATTTGTATTTACGGCAATTGTATTATATGTGCTGATGCCCAAGGTCGATTTACAGGCAAAAGCTGTGTTTGTTGAGAGATATCAGGCGATGGGGAAAATCAGTCGTGATGAAAAAGTGACGAGTATCATTTTTATTGGAATGTTGTTGTATCTGGTGACGTTTAATCTTCATCATTTAGCACCGGAATGGGCCTTCCTGTTTGTACCGTGGATTTTCTTTTTGCCGGGGATTAATCTGGCAGACACTGAAACCTTGAAAAAAATGAATTATAGTTTGTTGTTTTTGATTGTATGCTTTTTAGGGATTGGGAATACAGCAAATTATCTAGGAATCAGTCAGTTGGTTTCCGATTTTTTGACACCGCATTTATCCGGAGTAACGGAAATAACCGGCGGCAATATGATTATGACCGGGATTATCTATATTGTAGGTTTCATTCTGAATTTCATTTTGACACCATTCGCAATTTACGGTGCGTTTACACAGCCATTAGCGCAGCTGGCTGTAGATTTGGGATTTAATCCGTTATTTATCCAATACACATTGGTAACGGCAGGGGATTCTTTGCTGCTGCCATATGAAAGTGTGGGATATCTGCTTTACTTCTCCTTAGGCTTCTGTTATATGAAGGACTGGCTCAAAATATTTGGAATTAAATGTATCCTTCTGTTTTTATGGGCCGTATTTATCTGCACACCGTATTGGAGCTTAATTGGAGTTATGTAATAAAATTTTAAAAATTAAAGGAGAGATTTATCATGTTAAAAGCGGTTGACTGGAGACTAAGACCACCGTTTAAAAGTTTCAAAGAGAGTTATCTGTACAATGAGGATTTACGTCCGACGGCACCAGTAGCAGCATTGGAATTTGATATGGATAAGATGATAAAAGAAATGGATGGAGCGGGGATAGAAGTTGGAGTAGTGCCAATGCGTGTAGGCAACGACAACAACGATATTGCGGAATTGAAGAAGCTGTATCCGGGACGCTTTGCAGGATTAGCGCATATCGACCCATGGGATGGGAAAAAAGCATTGGAAGATATTGATTTGTATGTAGGAGAAGGAAAGGCTGACGGGATTATTATGGAGCCGGGTCAATTTTTCCTGAGAGGCTCCATGCCTGCGGATGATAAGATGTTGTGGCCTATTTATGAAAAATGTCAGGCAGAAGGCATCTTGGTATCTTTGACATTTGGCGGACTGTTCTGCGACAAACTGGAAAATTATAATCCCATCTATATTGACAGAGTAGCGAAGATGTTCCCAGATATGACGTTGGTGCTGTCCCATGGAGGTTGGCCGTATGTGACAGAGATTTGTCATGTAGCATATCAGAGACCTAATGTATACTTGGATATTGATTATTATGGTTTCACCACGAACCCAGGATATCAGGGATATGTGATTGCAGCAAATAATGTACTGCAAGATCGTATTTTGTTTGGTTCTTGTTATCCGGGCTTTGCATTGGAACGGGCTGTAGGGGAATATCAGAAAAATGGTTTGAGCGAGGAAGCATTGCCGAAGGTATTGTATCACAATGCAGCAAAATTATTAAAGCTGGAAAAATAGTTCATGAAACCCAAGAAATATTGAAGGAGAGTGTGTGAAATGAAAATCATTGATGCCAGAGTACGTGTTCCTTATAAGTCTTTTGCCAACGCTGCTATCTTTAAAGATCCGGCGGCTATGGACGCCTGGGCCCAAATGTTTAATATAGCCAGACCACCGAAGGTTGCAGGAATGGAAGAATTGTTTGCAGATATGGAACGGGCAGGCGTGTCGAAAGCATTGGTATCTTGTCGGAGAGGACACAATGTAGAAAATGCAGATATTGCAGAGGCTTGCAGTTTGTATGGCGATAAATTATTTGGTTTTGTAGAGATTGACCCAAAAGATGGCGTAGCGTTGGGACTGGAAGAAATTGACCGATATGTTCTGAACGGTCCGTGCAGCGGTGTGGCAGTTGAACCGGGGTTTAATCGGCGTGGGCCATTATACGCAGATGATGAACAGTTTTATTTTGTGTATGAAGCCTGCGAAAAGAATCAGATTCCGTTATATTTTAACTTTGGCGGTTTTATCGGACCTGATTATAGTTACAATGATCCTGATATGATTGTAAAAATTGGCAGAACATTTCCAAAGTTGAAAATGATGATTGCTCATGCGGCATATCCCCATATTCTGAAGATTATTCATACAGCAGTTGCCAACCCAAACGTTTATGTGTTGCCTGATATGTATGGCTTTGATATTCCGGGCGGGGACTCTATATAAAAGCCGCAAATACCATGCTGCGAAATCAGACTATTTTTGGCTCCGCATATCCTATTTTTGATATCAAGGCAGCAGCAGACTATTATATGAGTTGCGGTATTCAAGAAAGCATTTTGCCGAATATCATGGCTGGAAATGTAGAAAGATTTTTAGGCTTATAAAAAGATTTTGTACATTAATTCATTTATTGTTGGGCTACTGATTGAATTGAAAAATGATGTGAATACATTAAAAAAGCTGAAAGGATGAGACTTCATGGGACGACTGGAAGGCAAGACAGCAATCATTACTGGCGCAGCAAAAGGCATTGGAAAAGCAATTGCGATGTATTTTGCAAAAGAAGGCGCGAAAGTTGTAATCACAGATATTGATAAAGAACGTTTAGATGAAACCATGACAGAAATTCAGATGCAAAATGGAGTTGCAAAAGTGGTTAGACATGATGTTTCGAAAGCAGATGATTGGAAGCATGTATTAGAAGTAGCAGAAGAATTCGGAAAATTGCATATTCTGGTTAATAATGCGGGAATCTTGCCTTTGGGAAGTGTGGAAACAACTTCTTTGGATGCAATGCAAAAAAGTTTTAACGTGCTGGTTTATGGTGTATTTCTTGGGATGCAGACAGTAATTCCAGCAATGAAGAAAACAGAAGAGTCGTGCGCGATTGTGAATATGTCCTCTGTTTGTGGCGCTTATGTAGCAACCAACAATAATTTTGCTTATAACGCAGCGAAAAGTGCGGTCGTGGGAATGACAAAAGCTGCTGCTGTCGATTTAGCTGGTAGCAACATCAGAGTGAATACAATTCATCCTGGCACAATTGGAGGAACTGCAATTAGTGCAAATGTTTTGCAGGGAAACGTGGAAAAAATGAAGATAAGCAAAATTCCTTTAGGACGTGTAGGAAAACCGGAAGAAGTGGCTGCGGCTGTGTTATTCCTGTGCTCCGACGAGGCGGGGTATATACAGGGCGCCAGTTTGGTGGTGGATGGTGGTCAAATTCTGGGCTACCGTGATCCTGCTAGTTTCAACTGATATAATTGTTGTAAAAATCTAATTTAGCAAATTTATTTTACAAAAGAGTTCAATGGGAGAACGGTTGCAATTGAACTCTTTTGCATTGATGCCAATGTACGTGATTCTAAAATTTGTGATGGATACTGGCGGAATACATGCTCTGTTTATTGCTGGTGTACAACAAAATACAGTTTTTACAAAAACTTAGCCACAGTATTTTTTTGTAGTAATGCGATAACAAAACACTTTCTTGTTAGACAAATTTACAGACTTCTATATAATAATAATCAATAGAACTTATATTGATAGCAGCAATGTTGCAAATGGCCTCGAGAACTGTTTGGTAAACAAGTCTGGCGTATGAATATAAGGGAAGAGGATTAAAATTTAGAAATTGGTATTTACAAGGGAAGTGTTTTATGATGGAAAAGGTTAAGCAGGGAAATCTCGTGAAATGGCTCATTTCAGTGGGTATGCCGTTGTTATTATTTTTTGTTCCGACATCAGAGGTGTTTACGTCGCAGGCGAGAATGTTTCTGGTGTTGAGTGTTATGGCGATTCTGGTAATTGCATTTGGGTTGATGGATATGATGATTCCGGCACTGCTGCTGCCGGCGGGATATTGGGTGTTTGGCGTTGTGGAAAAGGCGACAGAGGCTTATGCAGGTTTTGCCAGCGTTACAATTTGGGTAATTTTAGGTGCCTTTGTTTTAACTATTGCGTTAGACGAATGCGGAATTTTGAAGCGGATTGCTTTGGCTGTGATAGAAAAGCTGGGCGGCTCTTATAATGCGACCTTGTATGCGATTTATATTGTAGGCGTGGTATTAGGCCAGCTGTGCTTTTGCAGTCATTATTTCATTCTGATTGGTCTGGTATTTGGTATTTGCCAGGCGATGAAGTTAAAGCCGCTGTCTAAGGAAGGCGCAATTATGATGTGTGTCGGCGGTATGGCTGCAATGAACGTCAAAACATTTTTATATCAGACGTCTAATATGAGTTTGATGATTGCAGGGATGCAAAATGTTTATCCCGATTTTACCATTGCACCCATTCAGCTTTTATTGTATAACTGCCCAGAATTTTTGACATCGTTGTTGTTTATTTTCGTTGTTACAAAAGTTTGTCATACTAAGGACATACAGTTTGAGGGTGGCAGAGAATATTTCCGCAAGGAACGGTTGGCTATGGGCCCTATGACGATAGCGGAGAAAAAAGCAATCGTCGTGTTGATTGTATTGATGAGTTATGTCATGTTTCAACCATATCACAAGTTTAACTTGAATTATGTATTTATTATTTTGCCATGGATTTGTTTCTTCCCTGGAGTGAATATCGCGCCTACGAAAAGTTTGGACCGAGCAAGAATGTTTTTCAGTACCTTTGCGTTTGCGGGTTCCTGTATCACTATCGGTCAGGTAGCGCAGATGTTAGGGTTAGGAACTTTGATTGCAGATATTGCAACGCCTATTTTAGCGCCTATGGGAAAAGTGGGCTTGACCTATGGCGTGTTGCTTTTTGGCACAGTGGCCAATCTATTGCTGACGCCTGCTGCCATGGCAAGCTTGTTGCCTACGGTGCTGGCAAATATTTATCAGGTTCTAGGTTACAATCCCATCTGCAGTATTTTGACAGTGGTGTATTCACTGGATATGATTTTCTTGCCCCATGAAGTGACGGCGTATTTGGTCATGTTCGGTTTTGGTATGATGAGTATGAAACAGTTCATCAAATTTTACGGTGCGAAGACCTTGTTCACGCTAGTATTTTTCGGCTTGATTCAGATTCCGTGGTGGATGTTATTAGGGATTTTCTAAAAAATATAGTTTTATTGGCTTGATGAAATAAAATGATGACAGAGTAGGAGAGAGAAGTGCATGAAAAAATTATTAGAACCAATAAAAATCAATACAATGGAATTGAAAAATCGGATGATTGTGTCCGCGATGGTGACCGGCTATGTCAATCCAGACGGCACAGCCAGTGAGAAATATATTGCTTATCATGAAGCAAAAGCCAAAGGTGGCTGGGGGTTGATTATCACAGAGGATTATATCATTTCACCGACTGCTGGGGCGTCTGCTCCGCTACCGGCTTTGTATGATGACAGCCAAATTGCCAGTCATCAGCGGTTGACAGAGCGGGTGCATCAGGCAGGAGGGAAAATTGCGGCACAGCTTTATCATGCAGGCAGAGAGACTGTTTCAGCTGTCACAGGAGTGCAACCGGTAGCGCCTTCTGCAATTCAAGATCCTACCATGCCAGAACAGCCACGGGCGTTGACGATAGAGGAAATTTTAGAAGTTGAAGAGCAATTTGCGGCAGCAGCTTGGCGGGCCAAAGAGGCAGGATTTGATGCCATTGAAATCCATGGTGCCCACGGCTATCTGGTGAACCAGTTTGTATCTCCTTTTTCTAATAAAAGAGTTGATTGTTATGGAGGAAGCTTACGCAACCGCGCACGGTTTGCTTTGGAAATTACGGCGAAAATTCGGGAAAGAGTGGGCGCAGAATATCCCATTATTTATCGCATGAGTGTACAAGAATATGTGGATGGAGGTTTGGCATTAGAAGAAGCCAAGGCCTTTGCGCAGATGCTGGAGGAAGCTGGCGTAGATATGATTCATTGTTCGCAGGGGGTTTATACGTCCATTGAGGCAGTTGTGCCGCCCTTTGGTGTGACCCGAGGGGCTTTCGTGGAAAATGCGGCTGCTATCAAATCAGTAGTGCGTATTCCGGTCAGTGCGGTTGGACGAATTAATGATCCGGATTTAGCAGAAGCAATTCTGTGTTCAGGGAAAGCAGACTTGGTAACGATGGCGCGTGCCTCTTTGGCGGATCCAGAACTGCCTAATAAAGTGAGAGATGGTCGTTACGATGAAATCGGACGTTGCATCGGATGTTTGCAAGGTTGTCTCGCCAACAGTAATGCAGGGACAGGAAAAGTGCGCTGTCTGGTAAATCCTATGACCGGTATGGAAGATGAATATCAGATTAAGCCAGCAGAGAAAAAGAAAACAGTTTGGGTTGCCGGAGGTGGCGTGTCTGGTTGTGAAGCTGCTATCATCGCGGCGAAAAGAGGGCATCAGGTAACAGTATTTGAGAAGAATGCTCAGCTTGGCGGTCAATGGATTGCTGCGGCAGTGCCGATGTGCAAAACGGAATTTACCACATTGGTTGTCTGGCAGCAGAATCAGTTGGCACAATTAGGTGTTACCGTAAAATACAACTGTGAAGTGACAGCAGCGATGGTGGCCGAATCCGCGCCGGATGCAGTGATTGTCGCGACAGGAAGTAATCCAGTTGTGCCGAAAATTCCTGGTATTGATGGACCGCAGGTTGTATTGGCGCAGGATGTACTGTTGGGAAAAGTGGAAGCAGGTCAGCGGGTTGCTGTCATTGGCGGCGGCCTGGTAGGCGCAGAAACGGCAGATTTTCTGGCATGTCATGGCAGACAGGTCAGCATTGTCGAAATGATGGATGCACTGATGCGAGATGGGGAACCGACTCCAAAAGCAATGCTGCTAAAACGTTTGGCGCAAAATCATGTGAATGTATATACTTCCATGAAAGTGACAGCCATTGAAGCAGATGCGGTGGTTGGAGAGAAAGACGGCGAGGAAGTTCGGATTTCTGATATAGATACAGTGATTATTGCTATTGGCGTTCGCGCAAATAAAGAATTGGAAGAAAGTCTGAGCGGAACTTATCACGGTGAGGTTGTCGCCGTTGGCGATGCCAAACGTGCAAAAAATGGGTACTTGGGAATCCAGGAAGGTTTTGAAGCAGGACTTCATATTTAGGATATACAGTATCTCTTATCATAAAGAAAGAAGCAGTTCTCAACTATGGGAGCTGCTTCTTTCTTTTATAGGGAGCCATAGAAATCCTTTACAATTTGCAATACATCAGTTTCTGTTTTAGAGAAAACATGACGTTTATTATAAATTAGATAGTGAATGGAAGTGTTTGTGAAATCTTCAATTGTACGAGCAAAAAATTTTCCACTGAGGAATAACGGATCATTTATAAATTGGCTTTTGCTCATAATGCTAATACCTTGTCCCATCAACAAGGCTTTTTTGATAGAGGTGCGACGGTAAAAAGGGATAGTTTCTTGAAATTGAAAGTCGTGGCCTTCCAGTATATTTAATTGATTTTTTTGTAAATGTTCGCCAAAATAAAGAAATGTTTCATTTTTCAAATCTTGACATAAAATTGTTTCTTTTGACAATAATATGTGATTTTCCGGTAGCAACAGAAACAACGGCTCCTGATATAAAATTTGCAAGGCAATATTATTCGCTTTAGAGTCTTTGAGAGAAGCTTGTAAAGATTGATATACAGGAGAAGCATTGCCACTAATTGCAAAATTGAGCGAGCCGTTTTTTACTTCCTGCAAGATTGTGTTTGCTGTTTGTTCAATTATTTTAAAATCTAAATTGGGGCAGGTATTTTGAATTTTATAAAAAAGGGTTTCGTCTAATAAGTCAAAAAACATGGGAAAAGCTATAAGTTGCATTGTTGTGAAGGCAGTTGCTTTGGAAGGGGAAAGATTTGTTAAATTTTCAGTTAAGGTTAAAATTTGTTGCATATAGGAGAGTGCTTCTTCCCCTTTTTCTGTAATTTGTACACCTTTTTGCGAACGATTAAAAAGAAAAAATCCCAGCTCTGTTTCCAATTTTTGAATCGCGATAGTTAACGAAGGCTGTGTAATGAAAAGATTTTTAGCAGCTTGTGTAATGGAACCGCACTTTGCAATTTCATTAGCATAAAGAAATTGTTCTAATTGCATAAAAAACCCTCCTATCTTTTAGGAAACTATTATAGCATTATTCGGCACAAAATACAAAATAATTAGGAAATATGAAAAATAGCATCATATATGTTATCTATGGTAAACATAGTAGGGA
>OFGB01000082.1_pt1 | contig 74541 bp, 60 predicted proteins | sample 1521491 | NCBI WGS metagenome assembly OFGB01 (sample SAMEA3504095, study PRJEB24116) | mouse gut metagenome | biome: mouse gut; feature: mouse-associated habitat; material: faeces | place: Denmark | collected 2011
AACCCCTGCCCCTACAACTGACGATTGGATAGGCTGGTTTAGTTTTGACACACTCCCGCTTTTTTGTTCCTTCTTATAACTCTATATTCGTATTTTATTTCCCATCTATTTCCTTCAGCAATTCATCCACAGCCACTTTCAACTGAGTATCTTCGCCCTGAACGACTGTTTCCGGTGAATTGGCTACCTTGATATCCGGTTCCAACTGACTGTTTTCCAGATAACTTCCGTCCGGCAATTGATAACCGATGATAGGAATACCGAATACCAGTGAGGGGTCTTGAAGCGTCTCCCACGATACACTCGTCATGGTGCCCGGTACAGGCATACCCACCAGCTTGCCCAATTTTTGATGACTGTAAACCCACGGAGTACCGTGTGCATTACTGTAATTGGCTTCGCATTGCAGCATGATGGACGGCTTGTTCCAACGACGGCTCGGCATATCACACGCTTCACGTCCGCGTACCACCTGAGTGAAATACTTCTTGCCGCTGAATAGTATCTCTATATCCTCGTGCAAGCGGCCTCCGCCGTTGAAACGAGTGTCGATTACAATTCCTTCGCGGTCATTGTATTTGCCCAAGATGTCCGAGTAGACAGAGCGGAAACTGTCATCACCCATCGACTGGATATGTACATAGCCCAAACGTCCGCCAGACCATTTGTCCACATCAGCGGCACGCTGTTTCACCCAGCGCGTGTAAAGCAATCCGTTCAGAGCACCGTTGCTGATAGGAACCACCACCTCTTCCCAGCGTTCTTTGGTCTGAGGATTATAAAGAGAAACCAGCGTCTTCTTCCGGCTTAAATTATTGAATAGTGCCGCATAGTCTGCTTCGGCAGTAATTTCTTTTCCGTTTATTTTCTCTACAATGTCTCCGGCTTTTACTTTGGAGCGGGCATGGTCGAACGGTCCTTTTTCCACCACTTCGGAAATGAGCAGCCCCTTGCCGTCATAGTTCCAGTCGTACAGCAGTCCCAGATTGGCTGTGGCATCTCCCTTTAGATTGGAATAATAACGTCCTCCGGTGTGCGACACATTGAGTTCGCCCAACCATTCGCTCAGCATCTCGGCAAAGTCATAGTTATTGCTGATATGCGGCAGGAATTTGCGATAAGCGGCACTCATGGCATCCCAGTCTATCCCATGCATATTGAGATTGTAGAAACGCTTCTGATGCTGTTTATAGACATGATTGAACATATATTCGCGTTCTGCTGCCAAGTCCATCGTCATATCCGCCTTATAGCTTATGGGCTTCAATGTTTCGGAAGCGGCATTCATCTTCTGCATGGTGCTTCCGCCCAAGACAAAGATTTCTTTTCCTTCCTTATCCATTTCCATGTTTGTCCAACCGGTATTCATCTTATGGAGCAACTTGGTATCCTTCTTTCTGAGGTCCAGTTTCCAAAGGTCGAATCCGCCTTCAAAAGCAGAAAGATAATAAAGCTTCTCACCGTCTTTGGAGATGATGGCGCTGCTTAAGTCCGAGGAATTGGGAGTAAGGCGCACAATGCGGTCTTCCATATTCTTCAGTTCGACCACAATATCCTTTATTTTCTCCTCTTTGGTATCTTCTTTTTTATCCTTATCCTTTTTCTTGTCTTTCTTCGACTCGTCTTTTTTGGTCTTATCCTGTTCCTTTTCCAGTTCTTTCTGCAATTCATAATCTTCCTTGCTCAAGCGGAACTTGTCGTATGCATCCTGATTGAGGAACACCAGCATGACATCGTTCAATGAGCCCCATGAAGCATGATTGCGCATACCATAGCGTTCGGTGATAAACAGGATGGCATTGCCATCGAGCACCCAACGGGGCGAACCGCTGGTGTAACCGCTATTGGTAATATTAATGATATCTCCTCCTTGCGCATTAACCAAGCCGATGTCTGAATATGGGTCATGCCTGTTCCCGATAAACTCCAATGTAAACCATTTGCCGTCGGGTGACCAAGCATAGTCAAAACCTCCTCCGGTGCTGTACCATGTGGAGCCGTCCGTCACTTGGCGTACCTTCTTAGTATCGAGATTCATCACCATCAAGCGGTTGCGGTCTTCGATAAAGGCCAACTCCTTGCCGTCCGGTGAAAACTGCGGATAGGCGCGTTCCACCTTGGCGGACGGCAATAACACTTCCTCTTCGATAAGAGTGGCATTCGGGAAGTTTGCTTCTTCCTTGCGTGCTATTTTAGCCAGATACAATTCCCAGTTACCGTTTCTCTCGCTGGCGTATGCCAGTGTGCGGTTATCGGGTGCAAAGGTTACCCCTGCTTCGCGTGCCGGGGTGTGGGTAATCTGTTTGGTAGTAGTGTAATCAGCCGAAGTGACAAAGACTTCTCCGCGTACGATGAATGCAATCTGTTTTCCATCGGGTGACACCGTGGCCGAAGTAGCGCCTTTAGTAAAACTTAAATCAGCTATTTTGTCCTGATCGTCACGTATCAGGTCTATTTTTACCTTTTGTGGGGCGGCATTTCCTTGTTGGGTATAGATTTCGCCATCATAAGTATAGCACAAAGTCCCGTTGCTGCCCATAGAAAGGAAACGGACCGGATGGGTCTTGAAACTTGTCACCGGCTTGACGGATTGCGGTGCATCGAGCGGGAACGAATATACGTTGAAGCTTCCGCCATCACGTTCGCTCAGGAAATAGACAGTCTGATTGTCCGGAGAGAGTACCGGATTCCGGTCTTCGCCTGCATGCCGGGTGAGGTTGGTATGTTTTCGGCTTTGCGTGTCATACATCCACACATCTCTGGTGATGGACGATGTATGATGTTTGCGCCATTCATCTTCAAAACCTTTTCTATCTTGATAGAGCAAGGTTTTTCCGGTTTTATCAAAACATACGGCTTCGGCAGGAGTTCCCAACACCTGTTCGGTACGTCCTCCTTTGGTGGGCACTCTATATAGTTCGGTCATGGCCGATGTGGGAAACAAGGCACTGTTGGCAGGGTCTTGAATGGCAGCGGAGAAAAGTATGTATTTGCCGTCCGGGGTAAAAGCGGAAGGCAGTTCTGCTGCCGAATGAGTGGTGAGCCGCTGTGCCGGTCCGCCATCGGCAGGCATCACGAACACATCGAAATTTCCGTTTCGGTCACTGGCAAAAGCTATTTTTTTTCCGTCGGGCGACCATATAGGCGTACACTCGTAAGAACTCTGTGTGGTGAGTTGGGTAGCAGCGCCTCCTTTGGCAGGCACCTTATAAATATCCCCTTTATAACAAAAAACGATTTCCTTACCATCCGGGGAAATCTGCACGTCACGCATCCAAAGTGGAGTTCCTGCGTAACTGTTCGCCGTCGCTATACAGCCCAGCGCAATACAGGCTAGAAGTTTTTTCATACTATAGAAGTCTTTTAATTAGGCTTACAAAGATACACATTTGCATTTTGTAGCAAAAAAAAGTGCGAAAATATTTGGATTATATAGATAGAAAAACGTATCTTTGCACCGCTTTCCAAGGAAAGCACATAATGATTGGACTATGGTGTAATGGTAGCACAACAGGTTTTGGTTCTGTTTGTCCAAGTTCGAATCTTGGTAGTCCAACAAATCAACAGTTTATTTAAGACAAAAAGCCTCTAAAATTACAGTTTTAGAGGCTTTTTTCATATCCGGTCACCATCAGTCTTAATGTCCTAACATTGGGAAGATATGGCAAGCTATGCTTTCGTCTGAAAGTAAGATAGAGGCAGAGCCTTTCATATCTTTTAGGATGGGATAAGAAGCATGTTGGTTGTCTAGTATTATTTCGGCTGTGAAGAAATTATTTCCATCCATTACAGTTACTGTCTTCGTGCAATTCACTATTTTTCCATTTGGATAACCATGCCGGGCTGCTTCATATCCTTCGAATTCCATTTCTACAGGCATTCCTTTCTTTACTTTTGTAATGTATCGGTAGGGGATAAGCACTTCGGCATGAATGCAACCGGTTACATCAATCCCTGTTACGGTGGCTGTGCCCTTGATGCTTTCTGGATAAGGAATAAAGAATGCCGCCAATATTAATATCAGTAGGATGCCGGTGATATCGCCTATTCCGGTGCGTATGATTTCGGGCGGTACTTTGCCGATAATGTTCCTTACCTTTTCACTTCTCAGTTCTATATTATTGAAATCTGCCATAATTTTTTCTGTTTTCTAATTTCCCAGTTCTAATTGGTTTTTTACAAGATTATAATAGGCCCCCTTTTTCTCTATCAGTGAAGCATGGTTACCGGTCTCCACTATACGTCCTTTATCCAACACTATAATTTGGTGGGCATTTTTTACGGTGCTGAGCCGGTGGGCTACCACTACGACTGTCCTTCCTTTATAGAACTGATCCAGATTCTCGACTATAGCTCGTTCGTTTTTGGCATCCAAGGCATTAGTGGCTTCATCCAGGAAGATATATAACGGGTCTTTGTAAACCGCACGGGCTATCAGTATACGTTGTTTCTGTCCTTGGCTCAATCCTATTCCGTCTCTGCCTATCATGGTACTGAACCGCATGGGCAGACTCATGATGAATTCTTTTATATTGGCTATTTCTACAGCACGCAGCAGTCTTTCTCCATCTATGTCTCCGTCATCCACGGCGATGTTTCGGGCAATGGATTCAGAGAATATCACTCCGTCTTGCATTACTACCCCGCACTGCCTGCGCCACCATTTCAGGTTGAAGCTGTTCAGGTTGGCTTCTCCTATCTTTATTTCTCCGTTCATTACAGGATAATACCCCAGCAACAGTTTCAGCAAGGTGGTTTTTCCACTGCCCGAAGCACCCACTATGGCGGTCACTTTCGTTTCGGGGATGGTGAGGCTTACATCTTCTATGGTCATCTTCGGGCTGTGCGGGTCATATTTGAAGCCGACATGCTCAAAAGAAAGGTCATTGGAGATACCCGGTATTTCGGTCAATAGCCTGTTTTCATTCTCTTCATTCTTCATTTCATGAATTTCATTGATGCGTTCCAGACTGATTTTCACATCTTGCAATGAATAAAGGAAGCTCATCAATTGTTCCACCGGACTGTTCAGTTGTCCGATGATGTATTGCACAGCCAGCATCATACCCAGTGTCATTTGTCCGTGGATGACGGCGGTGGCGGCAACCACGGTTATCACTATATTTTTCACTTCGTTGATGAATATGCTTCCGGCCTCCTGTGTTTGTTGCAACTTCAAGCTTTTCATTTGTACGCCGAACAAATCCGCTTGCACATCTTCCCATTCCCATCGCCGGCGTTGCTCGCAGTCTTGTAGCTTAATCTCTTGCATGGCAGTGATGAATTGGTAGGTCTTGTTGCTGTTTTCTGCCTGTTTTTCGAATAATTCATAATCCAGAATCTTTCTTTTTTTCAGAAACAAGGCAATCCATAAAGCATAAAGAACGCTTGCAAGCATAAAGATGCAGAAAATGGCCAGATTATAGCTGAATAATACACAGCCGAACACCACGAAACTGAGCAGTGAGAACGTGACGTTCAGCATTTGGGTGGTGAGAAACTTCTCTATCCTGTTGTGGTCGTTCATGCGTTGCATCAGGTCACCCATCAGTTTGGTGTCGAAGAACGACATAGGGAGTTTGAGCAATTTGATGAAAAAGTCGGAAACCAACGAAATATTGATTCGCATACTGATATGCAGCAAAATCCATCGGCGGATAAAGTCGACCGAAGCACGGCTGATGGTTAGTATCAGTTGCCCCAGTAAGATAAGATAGATAAAGTTCAGATTTTGATGGACGATACCTACATCTACAATCGCTTGCGTGAGGAATGGAAAGATGAGCTGCAGCAGACACCCCACCAACGCTCCTAGTATGATTTGTCCGAAGTAGCGGCGGTGCTGTCTGAGGTAACCCAGCAGAAAACGGAAAGAGCGTTTGTCTTTTGTTGTTTCTTCCTGCTGTTCATAAAAGGCAGGAGTAGGCTGTAAAAACATGACTATTCCTTTTTCTTCTCCATTAGACCGGGTGCTAAGCCAATGTTCCTTAAATTCCCTATCGTCATAGGTTACAAGTCCCTTTCCGGGGTCGGCAATATAGAATGTTTTACCTTTCTTTATTTGATAGAGAACTACGAAATGGTTTTGATTCCAATGCAGGATGCAGGGTAATGGAGCTTCGTGCAGTTGTTCTATTGTTACTCGTCCGCACGTGGTGTGCAGCCCCAGGCGGGTTGCCGCATCGCTGATGCCCAGTAGTGACACGCCTTCGTTGGTAGCAAAGCAGTAGTGGGAAAGAGTATCTTGTGAATACTCTTTCCCATGGTATTTGCATATCATTTGCAGGCAGGCAATGCCGCACTGCATGGAATCGTGCTGGTGGTAAACGTGGAATTTGCTCATGATGGTACGTTAATTTACTCCATATCTTGAAGTATCCACTTCTTTAGGAGTTCTATCTTGGAATCCGTTGAATTTGTAGGTAAAACTCAATGTGATATTGCGTTGATAGAAATTTTGGTTGAGGTTTTGATACTGTTTGTCAAATCTTACCTTTACTTTGGGATACAAGGATTCAAAAATGTCATTGCATTGTAGGCTGACTATTGCTTTATCTTTTGCAAAAGTATATCTCAAACCGGTGTTGATGCACCAGTTATCTTCCAAATCCCAGATTCCCTGTATGCTGGGAGTTCTGTAGAAAGCCATAAGATTCATGGTTATATTGGGCTTTTTTGATATGAAGATAGTGTTGTAAGCCATTAACGATCCGGTCCATTTATTTCTGTTGTATGCAAGTTGAAACCATTCGTTGCTTTTATAACGTTCGTTGTATATGTTAGCAATCAGGTTTGAGCTGACAATATTCCCGAAATTGATAGGAATGGCTGCTGTAAAGTTCAGCAACGACGTGTAGTCTATATTGAAAGTTTTATGCAGTAATTGCAGTTTCTCCGGCGATTGATAGCTTTGGTCTATGAAAAAATCTTCCACCTTATAGTAGGAGACTTGAAAAGTGTATTTATTCTTCAATACATAGGTCAAATTGGCATTGCCGGTTCGTGCCGGTTTTAGTAGAGGGTTGCCCATAGAGATGCTATATTCATCATTATAGGAAGTGTAATTCTGTCTTTGCCAATAACTCGGATAGCTCCTGATGGAATTGTATGCCAACTGGAAGATGTGATTGTTTTCCGGAATAAAAGTAACTGTTATATTAGGCAACAAGGCATTTTTTCTGTAACTGTTTATTTTGTATAATTCACCGATGAGTGAACAATCTATCGACAGTTTTCCTTCATAGAAAGATTTTTGGGTACCGGCATAAATATTTCCTGTATGTTCTTCTGTAGCGAAGGCATTTGTAAAACTGCCTTCATTGTCGTGCTGTTTGTCTACATTGCTTTGTTTGTTGTTGTTCTTTACATAGTTATAGCTGACTCCATAGTTTAATATCCAATTGTTCTTCAAGTTATGGCTCATGTCGGCATACGCTTTCACGCGGTCTATATTCTGTTTTCGCTGATAGGTGAATGCATCTATGGAGTGGTGGTCTTTTATATACTTCATGTTTTGCGTGTTGTCGTCTGTATAGTTAGTGTACTCTACAGAAATGTTTCCCCATTTATGTTTGTAGTACAGGCTGGCATTGTGTAAGTAGTTTTTTCCTTTGTTTAGGGAGTTTGCATCCGAAAATAGGTTGTTCACGCTATATGCATCTGATTTGTTCCGGGGGGCATATAGTCCGTTGTATGACAGTTCCAGTGAGTGGGTATCATCTAAGTTATACGCTATGTTTGTGTATACGTTATGTTTGTTGCTAGTTGATTTGGTACGACTTTCCGAGTCAATGTCATAGATATCGTTTCCCAAGGTATGTTTTGCTGTAGTTGTGCTTTTACTTATTTGTTTGTTGTCAGCAATTGAATACATTAAGTCGAATGACCATTTGGGGCTAGTCAGAAACAAACTTCCCACACCGCTGAAAGAATTTTCATGCTGGTTGGTCCATGTAGCCTGTACCTGTCCATTCATGGTGTATCTATTTTCTTTTTTCAGTACCACATTGATAACGGCACCTTTAATGTGTAGTTGTGGAGGAGCATTGTAGATAACTTCCACTTTCTCCACTTTTTCGGCCGGCAATGTTTTTAAATATTCAATGATTTGTTCGGTACTCAGGCTGGAGACTTTGCCGGATATTAATATGGTAGTGCCGTTCGCTCCTGCTAGGTTGAGGCTGTTTCCATCTGTGCTGCTGATACTGGGCAATTCTTTTAGTAGTTCGTGAGCATTAGCGATTATTTTATTTTGTTTTACTGACTGCAAATCGTAGGTTAATCTATTGTTAATCATCCGAATAACCGGCCGTTCTGCTTTTACGATTACTTCATCCAGTTTACTGTCTGATTCCTTTAAAATTATATTTCCTATTTGTTCTTTAGATGAGTTCAAACACATAGTTTCGTATGCCAGATGTTGGAACATCAACCGATAGGGCTTTTCCGTCATTGGAAGAGTGAACCGCCCTTCCTTGTTCGTTATGGTTCCGGCTATAAAGGTTGAGTCCTGCTTTTGCAGAATGATGGCAACACCTTCTATGGCAACACTGTCTTTGTCTATTACCTGTCCGACAATATTACTTGTTTGTGCATGGCTATGTGTGACATATACCAATGCTAGGAGGATGTATAAATGTCTCATTGTTTATTTATAAATTAGGTTTGTTTGAATAGTTGGAGCATATTGGCAGCGAGGGTCAGGATAATCCCAATTCTCTTCTCCATACGCTTTTATAACTTTTACTAGGCATCGTCTGTGGTTCTTTCTGCAAAACTCAAAAATGTGACATTTCGTGCAGGCACTATTTTCCCGAAACTGAGTTTGTCCCATTTCAAATAAGGCTTTAGCCCTCGGCGATTGCCAAATTTCTGCTAATGTCTGTTCTTTTAAGTCTCCTAAAATGAATTGAGGATGCCAATATAGTTGTTCGCAAAGTGTTACTTTTCCGTCGGGCAATACGAATAATCGATTTTCTAGAATTCCGCATGACCCTCCTTTAAAGCATTGGTCGTTGGGCTTTCCTTTTTTATAAATTTCTTCTATGGCTTCATCGCTTACATAGATAGTACATCCTTTATCAGGTATTAGCTCCGATTTAATGAAGGAGCAAATTTCAGTTAAATCTTTTTTGGTGGCTTGTATTTCTGAAAATGTTTGTGGAGTATAGATTGATAATTCGGGTACTCTAATTTCCCAATAAACAAGATTTTTAATTTGTTTGATATAGTTGTATAATTCTATTATATCGCTTTTATTTGAATTATGTTTGGTTAAAATGGTATCTATCTGAATCTTGAAGCCGTATTCTTGCAGAATGTCAATTCCATCTTTAATACTTTTAAGATACCCTTTCTTGCATTCGATCAGGTCAATTAGTTTATTTTCGTCTAAGATGTCCAGAGAAATCTGTATGACATTATTGTATCCTGTTTTATATAACTTCTCGGCAATACTGGCATTAATAGGAACCTTAGTTGATATATAGCTAGGAGTTAAGTCTGAAGCCACTAATTTGTGAAGGATAATGTCCCAGTCCTTTTTGCAAAATACTTCTCCGCCTATGATATCTATATATGACATTTTAAGTTGTTTGGCTTCTTCGATAAGAGCTAATATCTTTTCGGTATCCAGTTCTATGCATTTGGTTTTCTTGTCTGCGTAGCAATATTTACAGTTTGTAACGCATTTGTTGGTAAGCATAAATAGTAGAGATTGTGGGGAGCGATGCATTCTATCCGGTGTCAAGTCTACATTGTTGCACTGAAGGTCGCTTATGTTAAAATCATAATGCAAATCTTCAGTTTCTATTTGGGAAAGAGGAATGAGTGTATTTGCAGGGAAAATAACTTTATTGGAGTCTATAACTGTAAAGCAATATCCGGAGTTGCTGATATATGGAAGAATCATATCATACACCGCATTAGGAGATAAATGAAAATGTTTTGCTATTTCATCTATGTGTGTTGTCAACGTTTTATTGTCGGTGAAGAGAGATAATATCATGGCCTGAAACGGATGTATGTATCCTATCCATTCAATGGAAGCATTGTATTTTACTTGCTTGTTGGAATACATAACAATTCTGTCAATATCATTTTTAAAATGATAGTCAGGGTTTAAAATATATATATTATTGATATCTATCATATTTTGTGTTTAAATAGAGTGAATGAAGATGCCACAAATATACTTGTATCTCAAATATATTGTGACATCTTTCTTCTACATTGTTAGACTTTTAATGTCCGGGTTCTGTAGTTGGACCTGGATTCGGGCTCGGATTCGGTTGTATAACAATCGTTCCGGAACCTTTTGTAGTGCATGTTCCAGCACCTGCCACAGTGCATTTAACTGCTGCGGCAAGGAGGCATATATTTGCATTTACTTCTGCTCCTCCTTTTACATCCATCATTTCTTGGATATCCAATGAATCAGGGATGTTTTCCAATGTCGTAATAGATTTCATATTATACGTTTTGGGTATAAACCTACTCTATAAACTTTTCGGTATCCGTTCCTGCTGATTATACAGATTAGGTTCTGTACTTATTTAATTTACCGGTAATAAATAGTCATTTTATTTTAGATTGATATTATAACTCCAATCATTGTCGTCCGTAGGGGGATCATCTTCAATCCATATCCATTGGTTTTCTTGAAAGACCCATCCACCGCCCTTTATTGACTCTATCGTTTCTGTCGTAAGTTTTTCTAAGTTTATTGTTTCCATTAGTGTTTTTTTTTATACTTCGCAAAGGTAAGTCGTTTTAAAAAGAGCGTTTATAATAAAAACATAATCATTTTATAATCTTTTTGATCAGAAACAATTATCTTTGTCGCGTAGAACTGATTATAAAATGAAGAAATATTATTATATCACCTTTATTGCTATGGCTGCAACAGTCTGTCTGCAAATTAGTTATATATTTAGTTTATATAATCAAGATGTGGTCGAAGATATAATTAATATAAGTGAGGTTACAAAAAGAATAATAGAAGATGAAAAGTGGATTCGAAGTGATTTACGGTCGGGACGGCCGATACAAACGAAACCTGTGCTTAAAGTGAAATTATTGTCGGACATGACTCCGCAAGAGTTAGACAGTATTCGTAAATTACCGACTAATAAAGATACATTTAATTTGCCGGCAGCTAGAAAGATGGGGATAGGTACTACAACCGGAGAGATTGTATCTCAATTGGCGCAAGATTATTTATTAGCAGCAGGTTTCCCCCTGAATATGCATACTTTGGACAGCCTTTGGCATTTATCAGATAGCATTATCCATCATCCTCATCAATTCCTTCTTTATGATAAAGACACCGTAATGATTTCTTCTGTTGGAGACTTGGAAAGCCATACGCCTGATTATGTATCTAAGTTCATGCCTATTGGCACAAAAGGCTTGCAATATCTTCAGATAAAGGTAGATATTCCTATGTCTCATTTTCTGCGGCATCAGCTTTGGACGCTGGCTCTTTCTGCCTGCATGATGCTGCTGGTATTACTTTGTCTGTTTTTTCAGCTGACTGCCATTCGTCGGAAGGAAGTCTTGCTCCGCAAGAGGGAAATGACTATAAATGGCACTATTCATGATTTGAAATCTCCATTGAACAGTGTTATTACGATGATGGGGTGGTTGAAATTAGTGGTATCCGATGAGGAGACCAAGGAGATGCTTGAAACGAGTAAAGCGGGTGTGAAGCGTCTGATTTCCAACATAGAGGCTTTGTTAATGACCGCACGCATGGATCGTCATCAGGTGGTATTGAATAAAAGTCTGATTGATGTTCCGGAAATAGCAGCGGGAGTGAAGAAGGAGTTGTCCTGCCTCTATCCGGACAAGCCTCATACCATCTGCATCATCAATGAACTTCCTTCGGGTTTGCAGGTAATGGCCGATGGCATGTATATAGAGAACGTGCTTCGTAACCTGATGGAGAATGCCTTGAAATATTCGGATGCAGGAGTGAGAATAGAGGTCTCTCTTTCTATTGTGGATGAGCGGTTGCGTGTGTCTGTCAAAGACAATGGTTGGGGCATCGCTGCCACCCATCAGAAGAAATTGTTCACCCAGTTCTATCGGGTTCCCCGAAGCGAAGAGCAACAGCAGAAGGGTTACGGCATAGGCTTGGCACAATCCAAATATATTATAAATGAACATGGAGGGGAAATAATGATGAAGAGTGCCGAAGGTGAAGGAAGCACTTTTACATTCATTATTCCATATCGTTGATTGAAAGGAGAAAAACGGATGGAAAAGACAAAAGTTCTGTTTGTAGACGATGACATCGCATTGGGACAAGTGGTAATCTTGGCATTGAGGGCATCGGGCTATGCTGCAGAGTATTGCACTACGCTGGTAGGAATTCAGGGTGTGGTTCAGGAAATGCAGCCGGACATTATGGTGCTGGATGTAGAGATAGGAGGGAAGAATGGAATAGATGCCGTTGCGGAACTCAAACTGACGGCTCCCGATACACCGATTCTGTTTGTCTCTTCACACATAGCCGGTTCGGAAGTGGCAAGGGCGCTGGATGCAGGTGGCATCGCTTATCTGCGAAAGCCTTTCGAAATGGAGGAGTTGGTGGCTTACATACGCAGGCACACGCCATATTTCCATCCGAAAGGACTATCCATCGGAATGTTTAATCTGAGAGCCGGAGACAGTATGTTGTTCAAAGGCGAGGAGCCTGTGAGAAGGCTGACTGAGTTTGAATATAAACTGCTGAAGTTGTTGGCACAGAACATGAATCAAACAGTAAGTCGCGAACAAATAGTGCAGGAGCTGTGGGAGGGTACTCCCGGCAGCGAGCAGAGTTTGAATAACTATGTGGCGAGACTGCGGAAATATCTGTCGGAAGACGAGAGCCTGTCCTTGGAAACTGTGCCAAGAACAGGATATATACTTTCCATTTTAGGTACTCAGCCGCCTGTTTTATGAGATTGCCTCCAATACATTGACAATCTCTACCACATACATTTTATGGAAGCCGCCGTGCGCTTCTCCATACCATCGGTCGATAATGCTTTGGTCGATAAAGTCTTCCGGCTTAATTATATCGGCATACAGTTTCTTGCACTCAAAGGTCAGCCGGGCCTGTTCAAAAGTAATACTTCCATTTTCGGTGAATAAGGGTTGAAGCCCTGTTGCTTTCACTTTGTCGATATCTCGCCCTGACTTAGAACCACAAATTTTGTGAACATCCTTATGCTCTTCGCCCAGGAAAGAGAGAGTGAGGTAATCATTCTGCTCTATGAAGTCGAACGTGTAGCGTTCGGGGCGGATAAAGATGAAGGCTACCGGCTTGTTCCATAAGAATCCGATGCCGCCCCAGTTGGCAGTCATTGTATTGAATTTTTCCTTTGTACCGGCGGTTACCAGCATCCATTCTTTGCTGATTGTCTCAAACATGTTGTCTTTCAGCTCTTTTACTTGTATCTTTTTCATTGGTCTTTATTTGTTTATGTGCACAAAGATAGAAACAATAAAATGACTATGCGGTTAATATTTTGGTATTTATTGGGCGTATATTGACAATTAATCACTACTTTTGTACAAGTTTGAGACATGGAGATGTCTCTGCGGATTTATAAAAGATTACGTTGCAGAGAAACGTTGTGTCTTTTTCATGTTTAGGAAAACCTGAGAAATTTTCGTGAACACATGAAGGACGCAGTTGGTTCTCACGCTTGTTATAGCGTGGGGCTAAGCTGTCGTATATTCGTGTTCACAGGCAATCTCAGGGCCTTCCTAAGCGGATATTAGAACAGATAGTTCCACGTTTCTAATAATAATAAATGTTTTGCCGGAGCTACAAGACAGATAAAATCATTGAGATGATGGAAATATTTAGATTTTGGAATTCAAAGTATCGGTTTGTTTATTGTAGTCTGGCATTCAAGCATCAGGTTACTCCGTGGAAAGTATGGCGGTTGGCTCATGGCAAGATGCCGGCACGCTCAATGAAAGAAGAAAAGATACTCCGAAAATTGAAAGAAGCAAAGATTATTGTAGATATTGTGTAGCTGCAAGAGGGATAAATAGTGTAAAACTTTTCCTTTCACTGTTTTAAAATCAGAGGTCGATTTGCTATCTTTGTCCGGTGATATTAACTTTAAAAAGAAAGGATACAACAGTGGCAAATGATGTGGTTTTAACCCCGATGATGAAGCAGTTTTTTGAGTTGAAGGCAAAGCATCCCGATGCAATCATGCTTTTTAGGTGTGGAGATTTCTATGAAACCTATTCCGAAGATGCCATTGTAGCCTCTGAAATATTGGGAATTACACTGACCAAACGTGCCAACGGACAAGGGAAGAGTGTGGAGATGGCGGGCTTTCCGCATCATGCTCTGGATACTTATCTGCCGAAACTGATACGTGCCGGCAAGCGTGTGGCCATCTGTGACCAGTTGGAAGACCCTAAACTGACAAAGAAGTTGGTGAAGAGGGGTATTACCGAGTTGGTGACTCCGGGGGTGGCCATCAATGATAATGTCCTTTCGTATAAGGAGAATAACTTTCTGGCGGCAGTCCATTTCGGTAAAGCTGCGTGTGGTGTTGCTTTTTTGGATATTTCTACCGGTGAATTTCTTACGGCTGAAGGGCCGTTTGACTATGTGGACAAGCTGTTGAACAACTTCGCTCCCAAGGAAATATTGTTTGAACGCGGAAAGCGGGGAATGTTTGAAGGAAATTTCGGCAGCAAGTTCTTCACGTTCGAATTGGAGGACTGGGTGTTTACCGAGACTTCTTCTCGCGAGAAGCTGTTGAAACACTTTGAAACGAAGAATTTGAAAGGTTTCGGCGTCGAGCATCTCAAGAACGGTATTATCGCTTCGGGCGCCATCCTGCAATATCTGGATATGACGCAGCATTATCAAATCGGCCATATCACCTCGCTGTCGCGCATTGAGGAAGACCGCTATGTGCGCTTGGATAAATTCACTGTCCGGAGCCTGGAATTGCTGGGTAGCATGAATGACGGAGGCACGAGTCTGCTGGATGTTATCGACAAAACAATCAGCCCGATGGGGGCCCGTCTGCTGAAACGCTGGGTGGTGTTTCCGTTGAAAGACGAGAAGCCTATCAATGAGCGCCTGGATGTGGTGGAGTATTTCTTCCGCGAACCGGACTTTAAAGAGTTCATTGAAGAGAAGTTGCAGTTTATCGGCGACCTGGAACGCATTGTGTCTAAAGCGGCCGTGGGACGTATCTCTCCGCGTGAGGTGGTTCAGCTTAAAGTGGCATTGCAGGCCATCGAGCCTATTAAGAACGCTTGTCTGAATGCCGACAATGACAGTTTGCGCCGCATCGGTGAACAGCTTAACCTTTGCCTCAATATCCGCGAGAAAATAGCCAAAGAGATAAAGAATGACCCTCCGTTGCTGGTGAATAAAGGGGGAGTGATAGCCGATGGGGTAAATGAAGAGCTGGACGAGTTGCGCCGCATCGCTTTTTCGGGAAAGGATTATCTGTTGCAGGTGCAGCAGCGCGAGAGTGAGCAGACCGGCATTCCCAGTCTGAAGATTGCCTATAACAATGTATTCGGCTATTACATAGAGGTGCGCAATGCACACAAAGACAAAGTGCCTGCCGACTGGATTCGCAAACAGACACTGGTGAATGCAGAGCGTTATATCACACAGGAGTTGAAGGAATACGAAGAAAAGATTCTGGGTGCGGAAGATAAGATTCTGACGCTCGAAACCAAGCTTTATAATGATTTGGTTCTTTCCCTTGCCGAATATATCCCTGCCATTCAGATTAATGCCAACCAGATAGCCCGTTTGGACTGTCTGCTTGCTTTTGCCAATGTTGCCGGAGCGAATAAGTACATCCGTCCGATAGTGGAGGACAGTGATGTGCTGGATATCAGGCAGGGACGCCATCCGGTGATAGAGAAACAGCTTCCGGTGGGGGAGAAGTATATTGCCAATGATGTGTATCTGGATACCGACAGCCAGCAGATAATCATTATCACGGGGCCTAACATGGCCGGTAAATCGGCTTTGCTCCGCCAGACGGCATTGATTACGCTGTTGGCGCAGATAGGATGTTTTGTTCCTGCAGAGAGTGCCCGTATCGGCATGGTGGATAAGATATTCACCCGCGTGGGTGCCAGCGACAATATATCGGTGGGAGAGTCTACCTTTATGGTAGAGATGAATGAGGCGGCGGATATTTTGAACAACCTTTCTCCGCGCAGTCTGGTGCTGTTTGATGAGCTGGGCAGGGGCACTTCCACTTACGATGGCATCTCTATTGCATGGGCGATAGTGGAGCACATCCACGAGCATCCGCGTGCAAAGGCGCGTACACTTTTTGCCACTCATTACCATGAACTGAATGAAATGGAGAAATCCTTCAAGCGTATTAAGAACTACAATGTGTCGGTGAAGGAGGTGGATAATAAAGTCATCTTCCTGCGCAAGCTGGAGAGGGGAGGCAGTGAGCACTCTTTCGGTATCCATGTGGCGAAAATGGCGGGTATGCCGAAGAGCATCGTGAAACGTGCAAACGATATCCTGCACCAGTTGGAGACGGACAACCGCCAGCAGGGGATTGCCAAACCGACGGCGGAGATAGCTTCCGGCCGAGACGGGATGCAGCTCAGTTTCTTCCAGTTAGACGACCCGGTGCTGTGTCAGATACGTGATGAGATTCTGACGCTGGATGTCAATAATCTGACGCCTCTCGAAGCTTTGAATAAACTGAATGATATCAAGAAAATAGTCAGGGGGAAATAATATCCCCCTCCTTTTAAAACCTCAATGCTTATGAAAAACTTTCTTGTTTTATGCTGTCTGTGGATGGCATGTCTTGCGATTTCCGCACAAGAACCGTGTCCCCAAGTAATCCCTGCCCTTCAGCAATGGAAAGGAGGCAGTGGCAAACTGGCCCTTCCCGCCGAAGGCAATATTGTTGTAAACCCTGCTGATGAGGCTGTACTTTTGTCTACCGCCGGGATATTGGCAGATGACCTGAACGCCATGTTGGGCTGGAATTATTCCGTGAGAACCGGTAAACCGGGCAAAAATGATATTTATATGGCTCTGATGAAGCCCGACAAAGAGTTGGGTGATGAAGGCTACAAACTGTCGGTAAACCGTTATGCCGGGATTGAGGCGCCTACCCGGAAAGGAGTGTTCTGGGGAACCCGCACGCTGCTGCAGATGCTTTATAAGCAGCAGGGAAAGATTTCGAAAGGGACGGCACGCGACTTTCCTTTATTCCCTAACCGCGGTTTTATGATTGATGCCGGCCGCAAGTTCTTTACGTTGGACTATCTGAAGCAATATGTCAGGATACTTTCCTTCTATAAGATGAACGAATTCCAGATTCACCTGAACGACAACGGCTTTCCGCAGTTCTTTGACAATGACTGGAACAAGACGTATGCCGCTTTCCGTCTTGAAAGCGAACGTTTCCCCGGTCTGACGGCAAAGGACGGTTCGTATACCAAACAAGAGTTTACGGACTTGCAGCGGTTGGGCATGGAGTATGGGGTGAATGTGATTCCCGAAATAGACATTCCGGCCCATTCATTGTCCTTCACCCAATACAAGCCCGAAATAGGCAGCAAAGAGTATGGAATGGACCATCTGGACTTGTATAAAGAGGAAACGTACCGTTTTATCGATTCGCTGCTTGATGAGTATCTTTCAGGAGAGCACCCTGTGTTTATAGGCCCTGATGTGCATATCGGTACGGACGAATACAATAAGAAAGAAGCCGAGCAGTATCGTTATTTCACTGACCGCTACTTGAAGTACATTGAAAAGTATGGTAAGACCCCGCGTATGTGGGGAGGCTTGAAATGGCTTCCCGGAAAGACTCCTGTAAAGGCAGAGGGAGTAACGGTAAATGCGTGGTCGTATGACTGGGTAGACCCGGAAATATCTTTAAAAGACGGATATAAGCTTATCAATACTTGCGATACCTATCTGTATATTGTGCCCGGTGCGGGCTACTATCGCGAGTTTTTGGACCATCAATGGCTGTATGAGACATGGACTCCCTGGCTGATGAACCGCAAGCAGACACTTCCCGAAGGTACTCCGGGGGTATTGGGCGGAATGTTTGCCGTGTGGAACGACCAATGCGGCAATGGCATCTCGCAACAGGATGTGCATATCCGTGCTTTTCCGGCCGTTCAGGTGCTGACCGAAAGACTGTGGAAGGGAGACAACAAACAAGTGCCTTATAAAGCATTTGAGGCTCTTTGCAAAGAGATGCCCGAAGCGCCGGGCATTAACCTGTCGGGCAAAATCTCTCCCCATAAAGATGTCGCACTGACGGTTCCCGGCAAGGAACTGCTCTTTACCGGTAAGGATACGGTTCAGACTGCTTTGCAGGAAGTGGGCTACCCCTATACGGTGGAATTCAAAATCTGTCCGGACGAAAAGACGAATATCAGCGGTGTATTATTTAGAGGCGCTCATGCCACGGTATATACAAACTGGGAGAATACGGGACGGATTGCCTTCTCTCGCGACGGTTACACATTTGTGTTTAATTCTTATCGTCTTCCGGCCGGCAGATGGTCTTCCATCCGCATTGAAGGAGATTACAAGGGCACTTCCCTGTATGTGGACGGTAAATTGCAGGAGCGTCTGGAAGGCAGAACCATGCGGGTCTATAATCCTAAGTATAAGTCGATGGATGAGATGCGCTATCAAGAGACTTTGGTCTTTCCTTTGCAGCAGATAGGAGATACGCTGAATGGATTTCAGGGGAAGCTGAAAGATGTGAGTTGCAGGCAGGGAGAAATGTAATGCCCTTATGATTATACTTATGACTTGAAGTGAAGCCTGATGTCGGTTATGAACTCATAGGGGAAAGGACTTTGGCTATTAATTGACGAACATCTTTATCGAAATCACCCTTGCTACAACTACCTGTGGCGAGGGTGATTTTTAGTTTATGAGAGTTCCGACACACTTTCATTTTTTTTTGTTTCAACTCTCCGAATGTCTTATAAAGAAAGACAAAAGTTGACCAAAGGCTTTTTTCAAACAATAGAGAGTGTTTTTCCAAACAATAGTAACCGTTTATGTAAGAAGCCTATTGTAATTGCTTAACCACCGCTGTGGTTAAGTCTGTTCACGAGGGTGGTTAGGCTTAGTCACGACTGTGGTTAAAGTTAACCACGTTCGTGGTTAATGTATATTTTACGTTCATTAATAAAAGAAGAAGCTATGGAAACATTGTACGCTGACGGCGTACTTCACGGTCAACCGGTAGTGATTGTTTATGTAAACAATGGGCATTGTTGGGGGGGTACTTACGTGCGAACTCTTACCAGTGTATGGTAAAACTTTGTCTTCTTAATGCTTCTCAGGCAGTTATCTTTCTCTTTTAGAGGTATTTTACTACCTTTGCCTGCAGAAAACTAGAAAACTAAAGACAAAATTATTATGCGTTCATTTATTGTGAATTTAAATGTCATCGGCCTGCTGGCTGTTTGCTTGTTTGCCTGTAATCACCACTCCTCTAATCTGCTGTTATATCAGGTAGATTCATTGCTGAATGTGAAGCCGGACAGTGCATTGACTGTTTTAAGGAGTATATCTGTTTTGGATGAAATGACAGAAGCGGACAGGGCCTATTATGCATTGCTAATGGCTGAGGCTATGGATAAAAATGAGTTGCCTTTGTTGCCTTGCGATTCATTATTGGATTTTGCACTCGATTATTATGGCGATGATGATAAGGAGATGGCAGTGGCTTTGCTTTATAAAGGGCGGTTGCTGGCACAGATGGATGATAAAAAGGCAGCGATAGAGATGAATCTGAAAGCGTTGGACGTGTTGCAGGATTATCCGGAGGATACGCTATGCAGGAGCTTGATTTATAGCGTGCTGGGATTATGGTATGGAGATTGCGGGCTATATGACAAGGCGTTGGAAGTGTTGAACCGGTCTTTATATTATTCGTATAATGCCGGAGATACAGCTGTGGTCTATAATAATATCGGGTATGTCTATACAATGAGGGGGAAACAGGATTCTGCCCTTGCTTATCAGCGAAAAGCGGTGGAGTATGCGGAGAATGGAGGAGATACAAGCATGATGATTGCCTCTTGGCATAATCTGAGTATCCGTTATAGACAATTTCGAGAAACAGATTCGGCTGTGGTTTATGCACGTAAGGTGTTGCAGTCTCTCTCTGACAAATATCCCCAATCGGGGCTTTATTTTCTGAATATGGGTGATTTATATATTGATTTGGGGCAATATGATTCTGCCGGCTATTATTTGGATAAGAGCTTATTTCTCTCTGAGCCTCAAGCAATGCCTTATTGGTCACTTGCTGTGGTTAAAGCCCAATTGGGTAATTATAAGTCTGCTTATCATTATCTGGATACTTTTGTGATGATTCGGGATTCCTTGGATGCCGGTGAGGAACTGTCCGAAGTACAGCATCTGGTCTATAAGCATCAAACGGAACTGGGAATAAGGGAGGAACAAAGAAAGTCAAGAATGACGATAGGACTGATAGTTTTTGTCGCTGTTGTCATCTTCTTTGTAATGATTCTCGTTTACCAATATCGTATTAATAGGAAGAACAGGCAGGAAGTGCTTTATCAACAGTCATTGGAGTATACGAATGACAAACTGCGTACGATGCAATGGCGGATAGAGGAGAATGAAGTTGTCATCGCTCTTTTGCGGGATAAGGAAAATAAGAATCTGGATGAAATCAGCAAAAGAGAGCGGTTGATAACTCAATTGGAGAAAGAGAAGATAGAGTTGCAGGCTTGGCAGTTCCAGCAGACACCGATTTATAGAAAAGTAATGGCATTGGCCAATCAGGATAAGACAGATAAAAAGCATAGAATGGTCTTCTCTACGGTGGAGACAGATAAGCTTAAAAAAGTGATTTTGGGGATTTATTCGACGTATGTATCTTCTTTGCAAGCTAAATGTTCGGGGTTGACTGAAGATGATTTGTTCTTTCTTTGTATGGAACAGACAGGGCTCTCTTCTTTGACCGTTGCATTATGTCTGGGTTTTAGCGATACGCAAGCCATTAATCAGCGCAGGTCCAGAATAAAGCGGAAATTGTCAGAGGTGTAGAATGTATACTGCTGATAGATAGTGTATTATCTTTTTGTAGTGTCATCGCTTTCGCTTGTTGTTATACTATTCTCATCCTAACTTTGCAGCATCATTTTAAAACAAAGAGATATGAAAGCAAAGTTATTATTCTTGATGTCGCTTTTTATGATTGTAGTATTTTCGGCTGCTGCTCAGAACCGGTGGGGAGTGGTCGGTGGTGTTAATCTGTCAACTACTTCTGCCAAAGGATTTAAATGGAGAGCCGGTGGCTATGTTGGTGGGCTGTATGATATCCGGTTGAGTGAATCATGGTATATCCAACCGCAGTTGATACTTACTTACGAAGAAAATGATTCGAAGGACAAGACAAAGGTAGATGCGTTTTTTAGCCAATATGCTTTGACACTTCCTGTATTGGCTTCTTTTAAAGTGAAGTTGAGTGATGCTTTCTCTATGCGTATTAATGCAGGGCCTTATGTGCAGTATGCTATGTTCGGATGTCAGCAGAAATATGGCGAATGGTGGCATCTTGATTTTGGTAACCATTTCACTTACGGTTTGAAAGGGGGAGTGTCTGTGGAGCATAAACATTGGTTCGTTTCTATGGACTGTAAGTATTCTCTGAAAACGAATTTTGTGAACTATGGAGGGCATGGGCTGACACTTTCTGTTGGTATAGGTTATAAGTTCTAAAAGTGGCAGTAGGAGAGAAACTAAAAACAAACGCTTATGAAGGCGCAACCGACCTATGGTTTACGTAATTCTACCTTACAGGTTTCTATAGGATACCGTTTTTGAATAAGATATTTGTCTATATCAGGTAGATTCATTGCTGAATGTGAAGCCGGACAGTGCATTGACTGTTTTAAGGAATTCTAGTAAAAGGGATATCATTCGTGCGTGGTCATGAAATGGTATCCCTTCCTTTAACCTGTTATTTGGCTTCAGCCAGTTCTTTCATTGTCTTTTCAACTTTCTGAAAGAACTGTGCTATATGCGCTCCGTCTACAAAAGCGTGGCTGACAGTCAAGGCGATGGGCATCACCGGCACTCCACCCCGGATGACAGCCTTTCCTGCATTCATTAATGGATAGTCCAGCGGGTGCCCCGGTTCTTTCTGGGTGTAGGTGAGCGAGGTGAAGTAAAGCTGGGGAGTGGCACTGAGCTGAACTACATCATAGTCTCCTTTTTCTTCTATCTCTTTGTCGGTGCCGTATGGGTCGCCGTCTTCGGGGATAGAAGTGATGATGCGGCGTGCTTCTGCATAGAAACATTCGAAATCTTCATGATAGGGGATGCGCACCGTGTAGAAGGTCTTTCCCGGCACGGCGATGGGGGTACTCATGTCCACCGTGTCATGATAAACTACATTTCCATGCTTGTCTGTACGAAATCTGAACTCTTTCACTTCATTGGCAGCCCGAAGGATGGCATAAAGATAATAAAGGAAAAAGGAGCGTCCGGAGGCTTTTGCCGCAGCAAGGGCTTCGCCGCATTCTACCTCGCTGGTGATGGAAATCCATGAATTGTGGAAAGTGCGGAAGAAATTATAGTTGTCCCGACGTTCCCAAGTGTCAATGTCTATGATATGTTTCATTTGTTTTTAGCCGGTTTGAAAGAGTGATACATAAAATGTGCTCCGATAAGGATAAACGGAATGCTGAGCCATTGCCCCATATTGAGCATCATGCTGTCTTCGTATGCTTCTTGGCTTGCTTTGATAAACTCTACGAAGAAGCGGAAAACGAAGATGGTGGTGAGGCAGTAGCCGAAATAGAAACCCGGAAGGAGGGAGGTTTTGTATTTCTTGTATAAAGACAGTCCTATGACGAAGATGATGAGATAGGCTATGGCTTCATAGAGTTGTGCCGGATGGCGCGGTTCCATTCCTTCGCGGGGGAAGATGAATGCCCAGGGCACATTACTCAGTTTGCCGACTATCTCGCCATTCATCAAGTTGCCCAAACGGATAAAACAGGCGGCGATAGGGGTGGCAATGGCAATGTTGTCGAGTACGGAAAGATAGTTTAATTTCATTTTACGGGCATAAATCCAAAGGGAGAGTAGCAATCCGATGGTTCCTCCGTGGCTCGCTAAACCTAGATAGCCTGTCCATTTGATGCCTCCGTCTATAAACTTGACGGGAAGAATCATTTCGAGAGGGTGGGAAAGCCAATAGCCCGGTTCATAAAACAGGCAATGCCCCAACCGTGCGCCTGCAACGATACCCAGCAGGCAGTAAATAAAGAGGGAATCAAATTTCTCATACGGAATCTTTTGGTCTTTATACAGTTTGGAGATGACCCAGTAGGCCAAAATCAGTCCTGTGACAAACAGGATGGAATAGTAACGGATAGTGATGCCGAAGATAGAGATTGCCTCTATTTCGGGATTCCAGACGATATGGAGTAATTGGTGCATAATTTGGGGGGTTACGAATGACAGGTCTTGAATTTCTTTTCCACTTTGCGATAAGTAGGCATGTCCACCTCCAGTTTTTCTCCCAGTTCAATCATGTCGAACAGCATTCCCTGTATCTCTGATTCGTGGCCTTTGGCAATGTCCTTCTGCATGGAGGCAGTGCTTTGGGGGTCTAGCTTGTCAATTACTTTCAGGTTGTATTCTATCGGGTCTTCGGGAAATATGATGCCCATGCGACGTCCCATTTCGCTACTTTCGCGCGACAGGCCGATAAAGGTATCGCGTTCTGCGCCGGGGTGCTGCAATGCGCCCATCGGTACGTCGTGATAAGCTCCTGTGCATGCCATGGCAGAGATGAAGGACCATTTGATGAAAGTGTCTCGGTTGATGTCATCCGATATGTCTGCTTTGATACCTGCATCTATCAGTATAGTTGCGATGGCTTTCAGGCGTTCGGGAGCTATGCCTTGTTCGGGGCGTGCTCCAAAGACAAGGCGGAATATCTTGCCCATTTGCGTGATTTCGCCTGTGCCGGATACGAAACCGACAATGTATATGCAGCCGTCGAGCACCGTTACACGTGGAACAAGTCGGCCGATGCGGGGACCGGTTCCATACACATTCAGGATAGGAATCACTAAAGTGTCTGGGTGCGAAGCGCGTTCCAGAACGTCCTGAATGGAGTCGATGGAATATCCCTTTACGCATACGAAGATGACGTCTGCTTGTCCGTCATATTCTTTGGCTGTACAGGCTTTTATGGGAAGGTAATGTTCGCCTTTTAAATCCGACTTCAAGTGAAGTCCTTTTTCGCGGATGGCTTCCAGGTGCTTGCCACGAGCAATGCATGTCACATCTTTTCCTGCTAAAGCAAGAAAACCGGCAATGCTGCCTCCAACGCCACCGGTTCCTATAATAAGAAAGTTAGGTTCGTTGTTTGTCATTTTGGGTATATGATTGATTAATGTTATGTTGGGCAGTTGTTAATGATATCTAACAATTGCCCAACAAGAGAATATCTTACACATTGAAGCGGAAGTGCATGATGTCGCCATCCTGCACCACATATTCCTTGCCTTCAATGCCCATCTTTCCGGCTTCCTTTACGGCTGCTTCCGAACCATAATGAATGTAATCTTCGTATTTGATGACTTCGGCACGGATAAAGCCTTTTTCAAAGTCGGTATGGATAACTCCGGCGCATTGGGGGGCTTTCCAGCCTTTGCGGTAAGTCCATGCCTTCACTTCCATTTCTCCGGCTGTGATGAATGTCTCTAAATCCAACAGCTTGTAGGCTGCTTTAATCAAACGGTTTACGCCTGATTCTTCCAAACCTACTTCCTGCAGGAACATCTGGCGGTCTTCGTATGTTTCCAGTTCTGCAATGTCGGCTTCTGTCTTGGCTGCTACGACCAGGATTTCTGCATTTTCTTCTTTTACCGCTTCGCGCACCATCTCGACATATTTGTTACCGTTGACTGCGCTCGCTTCGTCCACATTGCATACATACATCACCGGTTTGGAAGTCAACAAGAACAATTCTTTGGCAATCTTTTGTTCGTCTTTGCTTTCAAATTGTACGGTGCGGGCAGACTTGCCCTGCTCCAAGGCTTCTTTGTATTTGACAAGCACTTCGTATGTTTGCTTGGCCACCTTGTCACCACCCGTTTGTGCCTGTTTCTGCACTTTCTGGATGCGGCTTTCAATGGTCTCCAAGTCTTTCAGCTGGAGTTCGGTGTCGATGATTTCCTTATCGCGTACAGGGTCTACACTGCCGTCCACGTGGGTTACATTTTCATCGTCAAAGCAGCGGAGCACGTGCAGGATAGCGTCTGTCTCGCGGATATTGGCCAAGAATTTGTTTCCTAATCCTTCGCCTTTGCTGGCGCCTTTCACCAGTCCGGCTATGTCAACTATTTCCACTGTGGTGGGTACGATGCGTCCCGGATGGACCAGCTCGGCAAGCTTGGTCAAACGTTCGTCGGGTACGGTGATGACGCCTACATTGGGTTCGATGGTACAAAAAGGGAAGTTGGCTGCTTGAGCCTTTGCATTTGATAAGCAATTGAAAAGTGTCGACTTTCCTACGTTCGGAAGGCCGACAATGCCACATTGTAAAGCCATTGTTTTATATCTTAAGTATTTATTGTCTGTTCTTTTGTCTGCTTTCAGACGATTTGCAAAGATACGGATTTCTTTCATAAGTAGCGTAAGGTTTTAGCGTTTTTAATGTAATCGGCGGTTTTTGTTGATTGGAACGATTTATGGGGTGGTTCATATCCTTGCTTGGGAAGAATTGTACCATTTTTGTTTGGCAGGTCTTTTTTTTGTGTATTTTCGCCCTGTAATAATAAAAAATTAAGATTATGAAGAAGATTTTCAATGTATTTCTTATGTCCGTGTTCATCCTAGGTATAGGATATGGTGTGTATGATTCTTATAAGGTTGAATCAGTGTCTGATATTGCTTTGGCTAATATAGAGGCTTTGGCTGGTAATGAAAGTGGTAATTATGATTGTATTGCCCCATATACATATACGTGCGGTTATGAAGGGTCTATAAAACTTCCAGGCATTAAATATAAGAAATAACTAAGATTTTCCACCTTGCTTACAATATTTTGTAAGTAAGGTGTTTTTTATGTGCTGATTATTAGTGATATGGGTGCTTTTTATAGAAATATGAGAAAGATTATTCGTGGAGTTCTGTCGCTCTGCATTTGTTTTAGTGTCTTTTCTTGCGATGATAAGGTGGAAAACTCTATGGTGAATTTGTTTCAAGATCAGACAATGGCTTCTGTTGTGGCTTCACCGATTTCGACTGAAGAGTTTAGAACCCCTTATTTGATGGACTATAAGGATGGAATGCTTTTGTTGGGTGATATTCATCAGCCTAAGTTTATGTCGGTGTTTGACGGATTGAAGGGAACTTTCTTGGGTGACTTCGCTTCGCGTGGAATGGGCCCGGATGAATTTATTCATTTGGGGAATATTTCGCAAGTGGGTAATTCGCTTTGTTTGTGGGATGCCGGCAGGTCGTCATTGGTATTTGTAGAACAGGATGGAGGATCCCTTTCTTACCGGAGCGTTCAGATCAATGTGGACGATTCCTTGTCGGCGGCCTTTCAGGTGATACCTCTTCGTGAAGATGCTTTTTTGGCTTCGGGCATAGTGAAGGGACATCGCCTGGCCTTGCTTGACGGTAGGGGGCATGTTGTGAGTTTGTTTGGTCATTATCCGAAGGGTTATCGCCGTCAAAATACGGATGCCGAAAATGGTTTTATCTACCAAGGAACGATGGCTTATCAGGAAAAGAAAGGAGTCTTGGCGGTAGCTTGTGGTATGGGTGAGTCTATCTGTTTTTATGATATGAATAATGGCGGGCATTTGATAAAAGAATATAGTTTTGAACATCCTATTTACGAACTGACTGGAGATAATGTATCGCCTGTGGTCTTTCGGACAGACAACAAGACAGGTTTTGTCGATTTGAAATCTTCTACGAATTATTGTATCGGGCTTTTTTCCGGTGAAGAAAGAATAGGGCCTGAAGATTATGGAGGAAACAAATTGTTATTGTTTGCTTGGAATGGAGAGCCTGCGAAGATGATGCGGTTGGAGGGCAAATATACCAATATGGCTATAGACGAGGAAAGACGCAGAATCTTGTTGTTGGGAGTTGATTCGGATGGGGGAGGATATATGCTTTCCGAAGTGGAATTACCCAATTGAGTAATCCCTAAAAAGGGCAACCTTCACGGCTGCCCTTTCGTAGAGTTTTTATGAAAAGTGTTAGATTGTTAGAATAGATTTACTTATCCATAGTTACGGTCATTTCAGGTACTAGTATATATTCTTTCTTCTTAGAGTTCCATTTATAATATTCGGTAGTAATGCTCTTGTTTCCGTGAGTGTAGCGGATGCAGAGGGTGTTCTCCCAACAGTTCTTGTTGCTATTCCATTTCTGGGTTTCATCTTCGGTACGTTGTTGGTTTGCATCGTACTTATAGTTGTGCTTCATGTAATTGGTCAGCATATTACCGTCCATCTTGAAAACAGTTTCCGAAACAATTACTCCGTTTACTTCTTCTGTATTGTGAATCAGGTTGTCACCCGGATTTGCAGCGGAAATTGTAAGGCTGGCAATAAATAGCATTGCTACAGAGAGCATTCCTTTCAAAAAATTAATCTTCTTCATGATATTAGCGTGTTAGATTGTTACTTTCATATTGTTTCTAAAAGCGGTGCAAATGTACAAAAAGAAATTGAACAACCTAACAAATCTGCAATAAAAAGATAATATTTTTGCAAAATGTCACTGAATAAACAAATATTAATAATTTGAAGTTTTCGGTATGTAACAGAATATATCTAAGGGGGAGAAAAAGGGCCTCATGTATTTATTTTGAATAATAGGGGAGTAGCGGGGAAATGACAGTTGTTTATTTCTGTGTTATCGGGTTGGCGGTCTTTGGGGAGGAAGGGGATAAACAGGGGCTTGAGCGTACGATAATGATAGGCGGATAAAAAAGGAGACCAAACGAATGGTCTCCTTTAATATGTTGTGATATAGCGTATTGTCTGCTTATGTACTTTTGTTAATGTGCTTCCAGCCAATTATTTCCCCAGCCGCAGTCTGCCTTTAAAGGTACTTGCATCAGATAGGCTTTTTCCATTTCTTCCATTACAATCTGCTGTACTTTTTCCTTTTCTTCGGGCACAACGCTGAAGTTTAACTCATCATGCACCTGAAGTATCATTTTTGAGCGTATACTTTCAGATTGAAAGCGTTGGAATATCTTAATCATGGCTACCTTGATAATGTCGGCTGCACTTCCCTGAATGGGAGCGTTTATGGCATTTCGCTCAGCATATCCGCGTACTACGGCATTGCGTGAATTGATGTCCGGCAAGAAACGTTTACGGCCGAAGATGGTTTCGATGTAACCGTTGGCACGTGCTCGTTCGATACTTTTCTCCATATATTCCTTGATTTGCGGATAGGTCTCGAAATAGCCGTCTATCAGTTCTTTAGCTTCTTGGCGGGGAACATTCATGCGTTCTGCTAGTCCGAACACCGAGATGCCGTAGATAATACCGAAATTGGCGGTTTTGGCTTTACTGCGTTGTTCGCGCGTCACGTCTTCGATGGCTATTTTATATACTTTGGCGGCTGTGGCGGCATGGATGTCGTCTCCTTCGCGGAAGGCTTCTATCATATTTTTGTCACCGCTTAAGTGGGCCATGATGCGGAGCTCTATCTGAGAATAGTCGGCAGAGAAAAACTCGCATCCGTCTTCCGGGATGAATGCTTTGCGGATTTCTTTACCGTCTTCGTTGCGGATAGGGATATTTTGCAGGTTCGGGTTACTCGAACTGAGGCGCCCTGTGGCGGTTACCGTCTGGTTGAAAGACGTATGTATTTTGCCTGTTTCCGGATTAATAAGCAGGGGTAGGGCATCGATATAGGTTCCGAGTAGTTTCTTCAGTCCTCGATGTTCCAGAATCTTGCCCACTATTTCATGCTTTCCGCGCAGACTTTCCAATACTTCCTCACTGGTCACGTATTGGCCGGTCTTTGTTTTTTTCGCTTTTTCTACGATGTGTAACTTGTCAAACAAGACTTCTCCCACTTGTTTGGGCGATGCAATGTTGAAGTCTGTCCCTGCCAACCGGTGCACTTCTTCTTCTATTTGATTCATGCGGGCTGTGAAATGCTCCGAGGTTTGTTTCAGTGCTTCCGTGTCTACACGCACGCCATTTCTTTCCATATAGGCAAGGACGGGTACTAGGGGCATCTCTATTTCGTAGAAGAGTTTTTCGGCTCCTTGCTCTTTCAGTTCCTTCTCTAGTGCATGCTTTAGCTTTAAGGTGACATCGGCATCCTCGCACGCGTACTTATATATAGCTTCGGGAGGGAGGTCACGCATATTCTTTTGGCTTTTGCCTTTAGGTCCGATGAGCTCTTCTATATGAATCGTCTGATAATGCAGATAGATTTCTGCCAGATAGTCCATGTTATGGCGCAGTTCGGGTTGCAGCACGTAGTGTGCTACCATGGTGTCGAACAGCGGACCGCAAACTTCCACTCCGTAGTTGCTTAGCACCAACATATCGTACTTGATATTTTGTCCCACTTTCAGTGCTCCTGCTTTTTCAAATACCGGTCGGAACTCATTAACAATTTTTTGTGCTTCTTCTTGTTCGGCGGGAATGGGAACATAGAAAGCTTGGTTTTCGGCGTAGCTGAAACTCATTCCTACCAGTTTGGCGGTGATAGGGTCGGTTCCTGTTGTTTCCGTGTCTAGACTGAAAGTTTCTTTTGTAAGTAACTTTTGTATTAAATCGACTCTTTTCTCTTCTGTATCAACGAGTTGATAGTCGTATTTTAAGTTTTCTAAACATGCGAGATTTGAATAATTTCCGCTTCCTGTATTCTCGTCTTCAAATTCTGCAAAGAGATTGCCTTGCGATGAAGCCTGTGAAGATGACGAAGGGCTCGGCTGGTCAAATAACGAAGGTTGGTCACCGAAAAGTGAGCCTTGTGCATTGCCGTGTGACTTTGAAGCCGCACTTGCCGAAGCCGTTTTCTTTTCACGGTTAAAAACGCGGTCGATGAGTGTGCGGAATTCCATTTCCTCAAAAATCTTCCGAAGTTCTTCTTCGTTGGGTTCTTCACGTTTCAGCTCGTCCATGTTCAGCGCAATGGGAACGTCGATTTTAATGGTCGCCAGAAATTTGGAGAACTCAATCATTTTTCGATTAGTTTCCACCTTTGTCTTCAGTGCGCCTTTCAACTCATCGGTGTGGGAGAGGAGGTTCTCAATGCTTCCATATTGGGCGATGAGTTTTTGTGCCGTCTTTTCTCCCACGCCCGGACAGCCGGGGATGTTGTCGGATGAGTCACCCATTAATCCCAGCATATCGATGACTTGGGCCGGCGACTGGATATCAAACTTCGCTTTTACCTGTTCTATCCCCATTACCTCAAATTCTTTGTCACCATATTTGGGACGGTACATAAACACATAATCACTCACCAGTTGGCCATAATCCTTGTCGGGAGTCATCATATAAGTTGTGATGCCGCGCCGTCCGGCTTCGGTAGCCAATGTACCGATTACATCATCGGCTTCATAACCTGAAACCTCAAGAATGGGAATGCGGTAAGCGCGGATAATGTCCTTTATAATAGGTGCGGACAAACGGATTGCCTCCGGCGTTTCTTCGCGCTGGGCCTTGTATTGTTCGTATGCTTCGTGGCGGAAAGTAGGTCCGGCAGGGTCGAATGCTACACCAATGTGTGTCGGGTTTTCTTTTTTCAATACATCCTCCAGCGTATTGACAAAGCCGAGTACGGCTGAAGTGTTGAAACCCTTGGAGTTAATACGCGGGCTTTTGATGAAAGCGTAGTATGCGCGATATATCAATGCATAAGCATCCAGCAGAAAAAGTTTGTCCATTCTTAAAAATCTTTAGTTTTTTCATGGTAAAAGTACAAAAAAATACCGTATTCCGCGTTTTATTACTACTTTTGTGCTCAAATTAACCTGTATGGAGAAGTTACAGCAAATCAAATTGCCTATTATTAAGGAGTTTGAAGAGTTCAAATCCTTGTTTGACGCTTCGCTCCAAAGCTCCAATCCTTTACTTAGTGAGGTGCTGACCTATATTAAGCAGAGGAATGGCAAGATGATGCGTCCTATCCTGACGTTGCTGATGGCCAAATTATTCGGTGAAATCAATCATTCTACACTTCATGCCGCTCTTTCGCTGGAGTTGCTTCACACGGCAAGTCTGGTGCATGACGATGTGGTGGACGAAAGCGATAAGCGACGCGGGCAGTCGTCGGTGAATGCTATCTATAATAATAAGGTATCTGTATTGGTGGGAGACTATATGTTGGCTACCAGTCTGAAGCATTCTGCCATGACGGGTTCTATCCGTATTGTTGATTTGGTGGCACGGCTGGGGCAAAATCTTGCAGAAGGTGAGATTATCCAGTTGACCAATATCAATGCTTCCGAGTTTTCCGAAGAAGTTTATTATGATGTGATTCGTAAGAAGACAGCCGCTCTCTTTACAGCCAGTGCCGAAGCCGGGGCTGTAGCGGTCGACTCTTCCGATGAAATGGTGAAAAATGCACGGTTGTTTGGTGAGATGATTGGGATTGCTTTCCAGATTAAGGATGATATCTTCGATTATTATTCTCCCGATGAGATAGGCAAGCCGACCGGCAATGATATGCATGAGGGTAAGTTGACATTACCGGCATTGCATGTTCTGAATACTTTGGGGGATGAGCGGATGTGCCAATTGGCGCTTCGCATTAAATCCTTGGACGCCACAGATGCAGAAATATCCCTTTTCATCGATTATGTGAAGAAGAATGGCGGTATAGAGTATGCTAAACAGGTGATGGTGGACTATCGTAATAAAGCATTGGAGTTGCTTCCTTCCACAGCCGACACAGGCATTAAAGATGCTTTGACTGCTTATATTGATTACGTGATAGAACGGGAAAAATAGCCCTCACCTCAAGCTGGAATAGGGAATTGCTTCAAGCGTTTTTTAGATGGACAGGTAATTTAATTTCCGAAGGGAGACTTTCTCAAAACAATAGGGACACTTTATGAAAACAATGGAAACAACTTTCCCAAACAATGCCCATTGTTTGGGGGTATGATGGTGTCGTTAAAAGCAAGAGAAAAAGCCGTATCATTACTCGCGACAGAGTTTGATACGGCTCTTTTAAGTTTGGTAGTTACAATCTGTAACTTTTCGGAAGGGGCATTTTTGTTTCGACACATTTACCCTCATCGATAATGGTGGCGTATGCGGCTCTTAGAAGAACTTGGTTTCCTGACCGACAATCTCGGAAAGGAGCAGATTGGCCAGGCGGCTTGTTCCCAAACGGAATAATTCATTGGTCAACCATTCTTTACCCAATATTTCTTTTACGATGGTGTAGTATACCAGTGCATCGTGCACGGTATTGATACCTCCTGCAGGTTTGAAGCCGACCTTTCTGCCCGTAGCCATATAATATTCTTTGATGGCTTCGCACATCACATAGGCCGCTTCGGGAGTGGCGGCAGGATTCTCTTTGCCGGTAGAGGTCTTGATGAAGTCTGCACCCGAATACATCGATAAAATGGATGCCTTCTTAATGTTGGAAGCATTTCCGAGTGCTCCTGTTTCCAGAATTACTTTCAAATGCTTGTCTCCGCATACTGCTTTTAATTCTTCGATTTCATCGCACATTCCTTCGTAGTCACCTGTCAGGAACTTACCGACCGAGATGACAATGTCTATTTCGTCTGCACCGCTATGAATAGCCATGGCTGTTTCTGCTACTTTCACTTCAATGAATGTCTGTGAAGAGGGAAATCCCCCCGATACACAGGCAATGTTTACCTTGTCGGCTTCCAGCGTATCATTTACTATCTCTGCCATATTGGGGTAAACACAAATGGCGGCTACATTGTCCAAATCGGGATATTTATCAACGAAATCGTTCACCTTCTCGGTAAATTTCATCACACTTTCTTCCGAGTCGGTACACTTTAACGTGGTGAGGTCAATGCAATGGAAGAGGAATTTCTTAACTTCCGGTGTATTGTTTTCAGCCAGATACTCTTCGATGAAATGGGCTACTTTTGCTTTTACATCTTCATCATTCAGATGGGTGTTGTATTTGGCAAGTGCTTCCATATACTTGTCATGAGCGTCTTCGTGTCCGTGGTCATGTTCGTGACCGTGGCTACAATCGTGGTTATGTTCCATAATTTTTTATAATTTGGGGTTGTTTTTATGTCTGTCCTTGTCTCGGTTTGTTTTCTTTTCGAGATTCCGATGAAAGGCTTCCGTCAGGTCTACACCTGTCTGGTTGGCGAGGCAGAGAAGCACCCAAAGCACATCGGCCATTTCGTCTGCAAGGTTACATTTTTCACCTTCCTTGAAGGATTGGTCACCATATTTACGTGCCATGATGCGGGCCAGCTCACCCACTTCTTCAGTCAGTACGGCCATATTGGTCAGTTCGCTGAAGTAGCGCACACCGTATGTCTTAATCCAGCGGTCTACTTCTTTCTGTGCTTCTTCCAGTGTCATATTATTCTTTGTTTTTTGAGTCCATACATATAGTAACAGGGCCGTTGTTCAGAAGTTCAACTTTCATGTCGGCTCCGAATTCTCCTGTGCCTACTTCACGTCCAAGGGCGATGCTGAGTTCGTTGCAGAAGTATTCATATAAAGGAATGGCTGTTTCAGGCCGTGCCGCACGGATGTAAGAGGGGCGATTGCCTTTCTTATAGGATGCGAATAAAGTAAATTGGCTGATAACCAATATGTTACCTTCAGCCTCGAGGATGGACTTATTCATTACTCCATTTTCATCATCAAACACTCTCAGACCAATAACCTTTTTGCATAGCCAGTCTGCATCTTCCTGATTGTCAGCTTCTTCAATGCCTACCAATATCATTAATCCTTCTTCTATGGCCGACTTGCAGACCCCATCGATGGTGACGGATGCATGGCTTACTCGTTGTATAACTATTCTCATATTTTATTTTTTATCGTTTCTTGCAGGTAGTATAGATGCAAAGGTAGAAAATCCCTTTTATTCTGTAAGGCTTTCTTTGATATTTTTAGCGGCGGCTTCGCCCACTACGGCAGCTATTTCTTCTAGTGTGGCTTTTTTAATGCGTGCCACGCTCTTAAACGTTTTTAGAAGGGCGGATTTACGCTTCTCGCCGATTCCCGGAATACTGTCCAAAGCAGAGGCTACCTGACTCTTGCTCCGTTTGTCACGATGGAAAGTGATGGCGAACCGATGTACTTCGTCTTGTATATTCTCTAGAAGATGAAATAACGGTGTACTTTGTTTAATGCCGATGGTAAGTGGAGGAAATCCGTAAAGCAGTTCCGAGGTGCGGTGTCTGCGGTCTTTGGCAAGTCCGGCAATGGGAATATTCAGATGAAGTTCGTCTTCAATCACTTCACGAACGACCTCCATTTGCCCCTTTCCACCGTCAGTAATGATGAGGTCGGGCAGGGGAGAACCTTCCTCGACGGCACGAGTATAGCGGCGTCGGACAACTTCCTTCATGGAGGCATAATCATCGGGGCCTTCTACCGTTTTAATATTAAACTTGCGATAGTCCTGTTTGCTGGGCTTACCCATTTTGAACACCACACAGGCGGCTACGGCATCCGAGCCTTGGATATTGGAGTTATCGAAACATTCGATGTGGACAGGCATTTTCTCCATGTGCAGTTGGTCTTGTATTTCTTTCAGGATGCGCACTTTCTTTTGCTCGGGATTCAGCTTGTCCGCTTGTTTCAGACGGTCTACTTTATATTGCTTTACATTCATGACGGAAAGGTCGAGCAAGTGTTTCTTCTCACCTCTTTGGGGAATGGTGAAAGTTACATTGTTCATCTCCATATCCACCTCGAAAGGAACAATAATCTCGCGTGAAGTACTGTTGTATCGTTCCCTCATTTCCACTATTCCCAATTGCAAAAGTTCTTCTTTGGTTTCATTCAAACGCTTTTTATATTCGAATGTGAAGGCTTGGTTTATGCAACCGTTGGTGATGTGGAGGTAATTGATGTAAGCTGAGTTTTCATCCATTTCAATGGAAAATACATCGACATTATGAATGATGGAATTGACAACCTCACTTTTGGAACGATAGGTCTCGATGAGGTCGTATTTTTCCTTTATCTTTTGCGCTTCTTCAAACTTCATTTCAGAAGCCAAAGCTTGCATCTCCTCCATGAGCAGGTCGCTCACAATTTGTGTATCACCTTTTAAAATTTCCTTGATTTCACTGATGTCTTTCAGGTAATCTTCGTGAGACTGGCGTCCTATGCACGGTCCCTTGCAATTCTTTATATGATACTCCAGACAGACATCAAACTTTCCGGCGTTGATATTCTCCGGGGTGAGGTTCAGTTTGCAGGTACGGATAGGATAGAGCTTTTTAATCAAATCGAGTACGGCATACATCGATGGAACATGACTATACGGGCCGTAATAACTGGAGCCGTTGCGTATAATCTTACGTGTCTTGAAGATGCGGGGAAAGTATTCGTTGCTTACGCAGATAGAAGGGTAGGTCTTGTCATCCTTCAGCATCACATTGTAACGCGGACGGTATTTCTTGATTAGGTTATTTTCGAGTAAGAGAGCATCCTCCTCCGTTTTCACTACGATATAACGGATATCTGCAATCTTGCTGACCAACACTCGGGTCTTTCCGTTAGGGTGTTCTCTGTTGAAATAAGAAGAGACTCTACGTTTTAAGTTCTTTGCCTTTCCAACGTAAATAATGGTTCCTTCAGCATTCAGATATTGATAAATGCCGGGGCTTTCGGGAAGATTGAGAACAATTCCTCTCAGATATTCATTGGTGCTAATCTCTTCTTTTTTCTCCATATTGTTACAATGTTATTGTCTTGGGCTAAAGACGGATTTCATACGTCTATTCCAAAGGTTTATATACTATCTTTGGCTGTAGCGGTAATGTTTGGTTATTCGCAGCTATTCGCGAATACATTATTCGGAATATGGGGTTGTGTCAAAATGTGGATAATACTGTCGTTTAGTTCGTAGGGGCAAGGTTCGCTCGCCCGAAAACAGTTTGCTTTGTGTCTTCAGACAGGCAAACCCTGCCCCTACAGCTGACGATGGGATAGTTTTGACACACTCCTATGCGTACTAACGTGTGTAATCCGTGCCGTTAGAATTTGGTATATAAGACTTGCATCTTTAATTCATTTCCTGCTTTGGTGCCGCCTTTCAACTCAGCACTCTCCATACCCAAGTTGTTGCTTACCCCGATAATCGAATTGTTTGTATCAAAGTCCACCTTTACAGGTATCAGCACAACTTTATTCCAATCAGGATTCTTTTCAACCCACGCAGGGTCATCAGCCAATCCTTTCTTCTTCTCTTCAATGCAGTAAGTAATCAGTTGGGCAATATTGGAGAAAGTATATTTATTACTGCTGCTGGTAAAGCTTGTGATGAAAGAGGATATATTGTCAGTAATCTTATTCTCTTCAAAGAACGAGTACATCTCCTTCTTCCTTACCATTAATAGATACTGAGGAATACCCATTGTAAAGCTACCGTTGTTCTTTTCGTTAAAGCGGGTAAAAGAAAGGGTCGCAGCATTCAATGTATCATTCTGATGCATATCATATATTTCGTCAACAGGCAGTGTCGCTTCTGTATAGATTCCGGCAGGAGTCTTTATGTAAGTACAATTATCTTTGTCCACCAGTTCTTTCAGTCTTTCGGAATTCTGGAAACGATTGGCCTGAATTACCTCTTTTGTTGCGGCAAAATCAGCGAACGTATTTACCAAAGAGTCGAGCTTGTTGGAAGAACTCTTAATCAATCTGCTGAAATGCATACGCAAGTCAAGGTTGTCGATATACAGAATAGTACCGTCGCCATGTGTGCAACGTACATAGATGCCCTTTAAGACATTCTTGATAAAAGCATCGGCATTCTTATAGTTGTTTTTATCTTCCTTATATTTCTCATACATAAATTTCCCAAGATTAGTGGGCAATTTTATGGTTTGAGTATAATATCTGCTGCCAAGTGTATCAGTGAGGTGAGCATCAGCTCCGGCTGCCGAGTAAGCTTTTACGGCGATAGGTTTGGCACTTTCGTTGTAATAATTGTCGGGATTTACATTTGTATAAAATGTGTTCAAGTCTCCCTCCGGTATTACCTTGTCCAAGGTATCAATTCTCATGCGCATGGAGTTTAGGGAATCTCCGAAAAATGTCGTATACTGGATAAAGAGTGTCAGTCCTGTAATCTCTTGCACAGCTTCGGGGAACTCGAAATCATCCGTACAGTTGAATTGCGCCATAAAGTCGGACGTGAATTCACCGAACTGAGGGTCGGTATAACGTCCCAAATAGGCGGTACTGGTACGTGCATATACGGAATCCGCTAAAATAGAACGGGTCGTGACATCATAAATTTTACCTCCGGCCTGAATGTGGTCTCCGTCCGGAATTGTAGTATCACCGACGCCCGGTGTCGTATCGTCGCAACTGTATATAAGTGCGGCTAACAACAATGCGCATAAATATTTGATTTTCATTTTCGTAATCTATATTGATTTATTTCTTTTCAAACTCCCAAACTTCATCGTAGAAGTTATTAAAAGCGTCTACATAGGTTTCGGGTGATTGGTAATCAAGAACAGGAATACCTGATTCGCGTGCGAACTTCATTACATTCTCATTTACTTTCTCACTATTTTGGATGACACCGTCTGAATAGGCGATAGCCAGTTTACAAAGCTCTTCATAATTAGCCGGAGTCTTGATAATGTTGTCTACATCACTTCTTTCAATGCCTTTCAGCATCAACTTCTCGACTAAATCGCCTTGAAATTCCGACTTAAAATCATCTCCGAATACAGAGAATACAACTTTAGAATCTCTGAAAGACGGTTCGTCCTGATATGCTTTTTTAATGTAGAGAGGTACAAATGCACTCATCCAGCCCTGACAATGGATAACGTCAGGACACCAACGCAGTTTCTTTACTGTTTCCAATACACCGCGTGCATAGAAGATAGCACGTTCGTCATTGTCTGTGTATTCTACTCCGTTTTCATCAGCTACCATTTGACGGTGCTGGAAATAATCATCATTATCAATGAAATATACCTGCATGCGGGCGGCTTGGATTGACGCAACCTTGATAATCAACGGATGGTCTGTATCGTCGATAATCAGGTTCATACCCGACAGGCGAATGACTTCGTGTAATTGATTTCTGCGTTCATTAACATTGCCCCACTTCGGCATAAAAGTTCTGATTTCTCTGCCTTTTTCCTGAATAGCCTGAGGAAGATATCTTCCCATGTTTGCCATTTCGGATTCGGGAACGTAAGGGGTAATCTCTTGTGTAATAAATAAAACTTTATTTGCCTTCATCTTAACTTTTTGTTGCTCATAAACATTTTGCAAAGATATAAAAAAAATAGCTGAGAGAGACAAAAATACACACTTAATAATTCCTTATGATTTGTTAAGGGTCTGATAATAAGGGGAAAAAGTATTATATTTGTGTCCGATAACGAGCTGAAGTTGTCGTTATTGGCATATCTTTGGTTACTAATAAAACGTTTTTTTTTTCGTTATCTCCAAAATAATGGTTTACTTTGCAGCCGTTTTAATGGAAACCACTTAAAAAGAAGTAAGATAAAATGAAGTTAGTTCATACGATTAAAGAGCTTCAGTCAGAGCTTAATGCCCTGCGTAGTATAGGAAAAACAATCGGTTTGGTCCCTACGATGGGAGCGTTGCATGCAGGTCATGCTTCATTAGTGAAACGTGCTGTTGCCGAGAATGATGTGGTGGTGGTGAGTGATTTTGTGAATCCTACCCAGTTTAACGACCGGAACGACTTGATTAAATATCCGCGTACGTTGGATGCTGATTGTGAATTATTGGAGAAGGTAGGGGCGTCTTTTGTTTTTGCTCCGTCGGTGGAAGAAATTTATCCGGAGCCGGATACACGCCAATTCAGTTACGCTCCATTGGATACAGTGATGGAAGGAAAATTCCGTCCGGGGCATTTTAATGGGGTGTGTCAGATTGTAAGCAAACTATTTATGATTGTAGAGCCTGACCGTGCTTATTTCGGCGAGAAAGATTTCCAGCAGTTGGCTATTATTCGTGAAATGGTGAAACAGATGGAATTCAAACTGCAGATTGTGGGTTGTCCTATCGTTCGCGAAGAAGACGGCATGGCTTTGAGTAGCCGTAACGCACGTCTTTTGCCTGAAGAAAGAGAATATGCATTGAATATATCGCAAACTTTATTTAAGAGCCGTACTTTTGCTGCATCGCATACAGTGGCAGAAACTCAGAAGTTTGTAGAGGATGCTATTGCCGCTTCCAAAGGTTTGCGTTTGGAATACTTTGAGATAGTGGATGGAAATAACCTGCAGAAGATTGCCAGTTGGGAAGATACGGAATATGCAGTAGGTTGCATTACCGTATTTTGTGGTGAGGTACGCTTGATTGACAATATAAAATATAAGGAAAAGCTATGATGATTGAAGTGTTGAAGTCTAAACTTCATTGTGTCCGCGTGACAGAAGCCAATCTGAACTATATGGGTAGTATCACGATTGACGAAGATTTGATGGATGCCGCCAATATGATTGCCGGTGAGAAAGTACACATTGTAGATAATAATAATGGAGAACGTTTTGAAACGTATATCATCAAAGGAGAGCGCGGTTCGGGATGTATTTGTCTGAATGGTGCGGCCGCACGCAAAGTGCAGGTGGGAGATATCGTAATCATTATGTCTTATGCAATGATGGACTTTGAAGAGGCCAAGTCGTTCAAACCAACAGTGGTTTTTCCTGATTCGATGACGAATCAAGTGTTAAGATGATTCTTTTAAAATATATCATTTTTATTTTTTAGATGTATTACATTAAAGTTTGTTGAGGAAGGCAACTGTGAAGCTGCCGACCTCTTTTTTTATGTCCTTACAGGGCTTTTTCTTTAATGAGTCCCATGCGGTAGGCCACGAGTAGTTTTTTCAAATCGTTGATTTGGGTGACTAACTCCCGACCTTTGTCTGTGTCCTTCACCATCATCCTTTGTGAACTGAGTTCTACGATTTGTGTACTCGATTTAATATCCTGTCCTTCTTCTATTGCTTTTTGCATGGATGTAAAAGGTTCATGCTGGACTAGCTGGAAGCCGCGTGAGTGATAGACTAATGTATATCCGGCAATGCCGGTTTCTGAATGATAAGCTCTGGAGAATCCTCCGTCTATCACCATCATTTTGCCATTGGCTTTAATCGGGTTTTCACCTTGAATGGTCTTAACCGGAACATGGCCGTTTATGATATGACGGTGTTTTCCTACTACTCCGAACTCATCTAAAAGCATGTCACATACTTTTTCTTCGTTGCGAAGAGTGTAGTAGTGTCCTTTTATTTCTTTGTGCAGTTCCTTTTCTTTCAGAAAGTAGCGTTCAAAGGTAGCCATCTTGTTTTTGTCAAAAGCGGGCGAATCCTTGCCACTCCATAGGTACCAAACATAGTCTATGGCAAATTGCTTCTCTTCATTATCTTCTTCTGCAAAATAGGCTGTGCGTATCAGGTGTCCGACCTTTTCGAGCAGTTTTTTACCTTTATAGGCCTTTCCGGATATCATAACTTCTTTTAAGCTGCCATCTTCATTTAGAGGAACAGAAGCATGGAACAGCAGGTTGGAGTTACTTACGGTATACATGCATCCATAGCGGAACAAACAACGCATGTGCTTTTTCAGCTTTTCGCTGCTGACAAATGAATGATGGAGCTTGTTCATTATTTCTCTTTCTTCGGGAGTCAACTTGTAGGGATCGGCAGAATCTACTGTTGGCAGGAAACAGTCTTTCAGCTCATATTCTTTTCCGTCCAAGGTCAGAATATTCCGTTCAAAGTCAATGCGGTGAAGCAGCATACGGTCATCCATTTCGAAATCGGGGCGGCGCTTGATTATTTCCGCCTCCAACTTGAACTGTATGATACTGATGGCTTTATGCATTTGAGCAATCATGCGCAGGGTCTTTTCATTGTAAGGACATTCCTGACCTTCTACCTTCGGTCCGAACAGGCTGCACGGATCTTCGGCATAAGTTTCCATGGCAAAGGTTGCCAACGGCAGAAGATTGATACCATATCCGTCTTCAAGTACGGACAGGTTTCCATAACGCATTGCCAATCTGAGTACATTGGCCATGCAACATTCGTTTCCGGCTGCTGCTCCCATCCATAAAATATCATGATTTCCCCACTGTACATCAAAATTATGATAGTTGCAAAGAATGTCCATGATGCGGTGGGGAGCGGGGCCGCGGTCAAAAATGTCTCCTAATACGTGCAGTGTGTCGATAGTGAGACGCTGGATGAGTTGACAAAGTGCAATAATGAAATCATCTGCACGGCGGGTGCTGATAATCGTACTTATAATAACATTGATATAGGCCTGCTTGTTGGGTACCATTGAACTTTCGTGCAGCAATTCCTGAATGATGTACGAGAATTCTTTGGGAAGTGCTTTCCGTACTTTGGAACGCGTATATTTGGAAGAAACATTTTGGCAGACACGAACCAATTGGTTGAGCGTAATGACATACCAGTCGTCTATATCTGTTTCCACCCCCTTGATAAGATCCAGCTTTTGTTCGGGATAATAAATCAGGGTGCAAAGTTCTTTCTTCTCATTTTCACGTAAAGTATTGCCGAATATTTCGTTTACTTTTCGTTTGATAGCTCCCGAAGCATTACGTAATACGTGCTGAAAAGCCTCATATTCTCCATGTAAATCCGCCAAAAAGTGTTCTGTTCCTTTGGGAAGGTTGAGAATAGCTTCCAGGTTGATGATTTCTGTACTGGCATCGGCTATGGTCGGGAAGCTGCGCGATAACAGTTGCAGGTATCGCATATCTTCCTGTATGGTTTCGGGGGTAATTTGATTATAAGCGTTCATGGTTATATTTTATAAAAAGAACATGAGTATTAGTTGTGCAATAATGACACGGCTGAACATGGACAGCGGATATACGGTGGCATAGCTCACTGCGGGGTTGTCACCGGGTAAAGTGTCGTTGGCATAATTAAGCGCCATGGGATTGGCCATGCTTCCGCACAGCATTCCGCAAGTGCTGCCAAAGTCCAGATGGCTCATTCGCAAAGCAATAAGCGCCATGATTACGACCGGAAGAAAAGTGATGGCAAATCCCAAGCCAATCCAGATTGCTCCTTCGGGGCGCATTACAGTTTCAAAGAAGTGGGCTCCGGCATCCAGACCCAGACATGCCAGATAGAGTGATAATCCTATTCCTCTCAACATCAGGTTGGCGCTTCGGGTCGTATATGTAATCAGATGGAAACGTGGTCCGAAACAACCGATAAGGATACCTACTACGATAGGGCCTCCGGCAAGTCCGAGTTTGACAGGAGTGCTGACTCCGGGAATAGCGATGGGAATTGAACCGAGAATCAATCCGAGTACTATGCCGATAAAGATGGCGGCAAGATTGGGGTCTTTCAATGTACGAGTCGTATTTCCCAATACTTTTTCTACGTTTTCTATGGCTTTCGCTTCGCCTACCACTGTGAGCCGGTCACCTAATTGGAGGATTAATCCCGGTGTTGCAAGCAGTTGCACCCCACTGCGCATCACACGGCTGATATTGATTCCATAGCTGTTGCGCAGACGTAGCGAACCAAGTTTTTTTCCATTGATTTCAGGACGGCTGACAACAATGTGCTTGGAAATCAACTGGCTGTCGATAGCATTCCAGTCAATGTCTTTTTTATTCCAGTCCTGAGCTTCCTGTTCGCCGAAAAGAATGGTAAGGGTAGGGGCGTCCTTTTCGGTAGCGATGACCAGCAAGCGGTCGTCTTCTTTCAATACCTTTTCGGAAGTGGGAATACTCACAGTTCCGTCTCTCCACAAGCGGGAGATGACAAATTTGGGATAACTCAATTCGGCTACTTCTTTGATGCTTTTATTAAAAATAGCGGGGTTGTGTATTTTAAAGGTGGCGATGAAAGTCTGGTTGGTATCTTCGTGATCGTTTGTCTCGATATCCGAGGGGCGTACAAAAAGCTTGCGAACCACCAGCATGGCAAGGATGACACCGACCACTCCCAGCGGATAAGTCACTGCACAACTCAAAGCTGCTCCATTGGCTGGTTCGCCGAGTTGTTTTAAAGTCTGTTGGGCGGCTCCCAACGCGGGAGTGTTGGTCGTAGCTCCACAGAGGATACCTACCATGTCGCTCATCGGGATAGTAGTGAGTTTACTTAATGCCACAGTCATCACTGTACCAATCAGCACCACTCCCATTCCAAGCATATTAAGTTGGACCCCTCCCTTTCGGAAAGAACTGAAAAAACCCGGACCTACTTGCAATCCTAATTCATAAACAAAGAGCACCAAGCCGAAACTTTCGGCATAATTCAGCATGTTGGAGTCGATGGAGAATCCCAAATGTCCTGCCAGAATGCCGGCAAAAAAAACAAAGGTAACTCCCAGGGAGATTCCGAATACATGAATCTTACCCAAGCCGAGACCTACGGCAATAATTATCGACAGGATGACTACCGCCTGTAAGGGAGTATGCTCGAAAAATAGACTATTTAACCATTCCATAATGCAAAGATAGCAAATACTAATTGTAATTATCCTAAATCCGTTTGACTATTTTCACCCAACCAGTCATCTATCAATTTTCTTGCCAGACTGAGTTTTCCCGGTATTTCAGGCAGGTTGTCTTTAGAATAGAAAGCTCCGGCATTTAATTCTTCCGTCTGTAGTTTAATTTCACCGCTTTCATAATCAGCAGTAAATCCTATCATGATACCGCTGGGATAAGGCCACGGCTGGCTGCCGAAATATTTCAGGTTCTTGATGTGCAGTCCGGTTTCTTCCGCTACTTCGCGGTGTACACACTCTTCCAGTGTCTCTCCGGGTTCCAGAAAACCGGCGACAAGCCCATTGAATGTACCGCGAAAGTTACGGGCATGCACCAACAGGATACTGTCTTCTTTTCGTATGCGCACGATGATTGCCGGAGAAATACGCGGATAAAACTCTTGTCGGCATTGCGGACATTTTTTTGCAATGGGAGAGATTTGATGGGTCGGAACGCCGCATGACGGACAGTAACGGCTGTTTTGATCCCAGTTTAGTATTTGGAAAGCCTTGCCTCCCATTTGGTATTCTTGCAATGGCAGAAAATCAAAAGAAGCCCGGAGCCCCACCATTTGTCTTGTCGGGCTTTCGGAGCCCGGAATGGGAGTGTACAGAGAGTAAGTCTTACAGGAAAGTCCGTCCATTTCTCCTATCGTGTGGATAGTGCTGCCGATAGGGATTGTCACGGGAGGTTCTGCACAGCGAGGCACATGATATCCGTTTTCTGTCTGTACGATTAGAATCTGGTCTTTATAAAAAACAAACCAATTGCAAATTTCTTGTTCCATTGTCTTATTTTATTGTCAGTCTAAAATCATCGTTAATTGTATTCTCTTTCTTTCCTTGTCGACAGTCATCACTTTGACTTGAACATGCTGATGTATCCTGACTACGGTGCTCGGGTCACTCACAAATTCCCTGCAGAGCTGGGATACATGTACTAAGCCGTTTTCCTTGATGCCTATGTCGACAAAGCAACCGAAGTTGGTGATATTGTTTATGATGCCCGGCAGTATCATGCCTTCTTTCAAATCATCGATGGTGCGCACGTTCTTGTCAAATTCAAACACTTGGATTTGTTGGCGGGGGTCACGCCCCGGCTTGTCGAGCTCCTGCATGATATCCGTCAGCGTGGGAAGCCCGACTGTGTCGGAAACATACTTCTTAATATCAATTTTGGTACGCAACTCTTTATTCTTTATTAAGTCGTCCACCGTACAATTAAGGTCTTTCGCAATATGCTCCACCACCGGATAACTTTCGGGATGGACAGCCGAATTGTCCAACGGATTCTTTGACTGTGGGATGCGAAGGAAACCGGCGCATTGCTCGAATGCCTTAGCTCCCATGCGGGGAACTTTCATCAACTCCTTTCGGGAATGAAAAGGGCCGTTTGCCGTACGGTAATCTACGATATTCTGGGCAAGTGTGGGGCCAAGACCTGAAACGTAGGTCAGTAAATGCCGACTGGCGGTATTTAGATTGACACCGACCAGATTCACACAACTTTCTACCGTTTGGTCCAGTGACTTCTTTAAAAGAGTTTGGTCTACATCATGCTGATACTGGCCTACTCCGATAGATTTGGCTTCAATCTTGACCAATTCGGCCAATGGATCCATTAAACGGCGTCCGATGGATACGGCGCCACGTACAGTCACGTCATAATCGGGGAACTCGTCACGGGCTGTTTTGGATGCTGAATAGATAGACGCACCGTCTTCACTCACTACAAAGACCTGCAATTCCCGGTCGTAACTTTGTGACGTGATAAACTGTTCGGTTTCCCGACTTGCAGTTCCATTGCCGATAGCGATAGCTTCTATAGCATATTGTTCTACCAATTTGATGATTTTCCGTCCGGCGAGCTGATACTCGCTTCTGGGGGGATGCGGATAAATCGTTTCGTTGTGGAGCAGGGTGCCTTGTGCATCCAGACACACCACCTTACAGCCGGTACGATATCCGGGGTCTATCCCCATTACTCGTTTTTGTCCCAAGGGAGGGGCGAGTAACAATTGCCGCAGGTTTTCGGCAAAGACGCGGATGGCTTCTGCATCGGCTTTCTCTTTGCTGAGGGTGGCGAACTCTGTTTCTATGGATGGTTTTAACAGACGTTTGTAGGCATCACGAACAGCTTCAGCAACCTGATGTCCACATTCGTTATTGCTACGTACATACATTCGTTCGAGGCGGTCGCTACATTCCTCGTCGTCAGGACTGATAGTCACTTTCAGCAGGCCTTCCGATTCTCCCCGGCGGATGGCGAGCAACCGATGCGAAGTGCATCGTTTCAGAGGTTCGCTGAAGTCGAAGTAATCACGGTATTTGAGGGCTTCCTCTTCCTTGCCTTTTACCACTTTGGAGGAAATGACCGCCTGACGCGAAAATTGATTGCGCAGTTGGTTGCGGGCGCGCTCATCCTCATTTATTTGTTCGGCTATGATGTCACGGGCGCCTTTCAGTGCATCTTCTTCGTCTTTTACTTCCCCTTTCACGAAAGAGCCGATACGGGTTTCCAGATGATTTTCACGTTGCAGCATTAAGAGGGTGGCAAGCGGTTCCAGGCCTTTTTGTCTGGCTGCTTCGGCGCGGGTCTTCCGTTTGGGCTTATAGGGGAGATATATGTCCTCCAGTTCGGTAGAATCCCAGCAGGATTCTATGCGGGTGCGCAACTCACCGGTCAGTTTACCTTGTTCATTAATAGTAGATAAAATGGTCTCTTTGCGTTTGGACAATTCGCAAAGTTTATCGTTGCGGTCTTTTATCTCGCCAATTTGCACTTCGTCCAGCCCTCCTGTTGCTTCTTTGCGGTATCGGCTGATAAATGGGATGGTGGCGCCTCCGGCCAACAATGACAATGTGTTATTTACTTGGTGCACGGCAACGCCCAGTGCCGTGGCTATCATTTTGCTGAATAATTCCATGTTTATCGTTTTCTATCGGAGTGCAAAGGTAATATTTACTAATCAGAAATCCCTACTTCCGCAAAACAAAATGAAGGTGTGTTCGCAAAGACGGTTATTTTGCTTTGCACACACCTTCATTCGGGGCTGTCAGTAGAACGAAGCGTTCGGGGCTGTAATGGCTATTTCTTTTTGTTCTGTCTGTTTTTCCATAGCTTGGTCATGTCTTCCAATGTCTTACCTTTAGTTTCGGGAACAAGTTTCCAAACGAAGAGAGCGGCTATTATACAGATAATGCCGTATAATCCGTAAGCAAACATATGACCGAACTTATCACCCATATCTCCTAAACTCATATTGTACATCGGCACGAAAGTAGACGAAACGATAAAATTGAATATCCATTGAAATGCCACGGCAATGGCTACAGCCGTACTGCGTATTGTGTTTGGGAAGATTTCTGCAATTAGTACCCAACATATAGGCCCCCAACTGAACATGAATGAGGCACTGTAAACCATAATGCAGACAACGGGTAGTACTGGTGGAAGCCCTGTTACAACATTGCAGAGAGCCACTCCCAAAGCACCAGCCGCCATGCCTATGGAACCGGAAATCAATAACGGTTTACGTCCCCATTTCTCAACGGAAAAGACAGCCAGTAGTGTAAACATGATATTGATGATACCCATAATGACTGTCTGAACCATCGGATTGCCCATGTTCATGGTTTCGAAAATGCGCGGAGCAAAATACAAAACGGCATTGATGCCAACAGCTTGTTGGAATACACTTAACATGATCCCGATAAAGATAACCATCCATCCATAAGTAAATAGTTTCTCAGTCTTCTCTTCGGAAGTAGCCTTTATTTGGGCAAGTATGGACTTGGCGCTGGATAAACCGTTGATGCGGCTGAGCACATGAAGGGCTTTGCCGTCTTTGCCGTTCATTGCCAGGTAACGTGGAGACTCAGGAATAAACAAGACGAGTAGTGCGAAGATACCTGCGGGAACTGCTTCGCTGACAAACATCAGTCGCCATCCGGTTTCGATAGTCCAGCTTGCTGCTTCCGGGTTCAGAATGTGATTTATTCCTTCTACGGCTTTGATAACCGGATTGGCGTGTTCACCTAGAATCAGGAAGTTTACAAAGTACACGACTAATTGCCCGAAAATGATGGCAAATTGATTCCATGACACTAATGTGCCCCGGATATTGCTTGGTGCAATTTCGGCAATATACATCGGACAAATGGCTGACGCCAGACCGACACCGATACCGCCCAAAACTCGGTAGAAATTGAATACGACCAGCAGTGAATAGGAAGGAGCGCCATATTCGAACAGGAGGAACTCGGGAGCATAGGAGCCTAATGCTGATAAAGAAAATAGTACACCGGCAATGAATAGGGATTTTTTACGGCCTAACCGAGAAGCCAACAGTCCCGAAACGGCACTTCCGATAATGCACCCGATTAATGCACTGGAAGAAGTAATGCCATGAATGGTATCGGTATATTCAAAATCGGAGGCACCCATAAAGAATGCCTGCAATCCTTTCTCAGCACCGGAGATGACAGCAGTGTCATAACCGAAGAGTAAGCCGCCGATGACGGCTACAAGTACGATGGAAAAGAGGTAGAGCTTGCTACCTTTTTCTGTATAATTCATAATAATAGTAGATTAAAGGAAGGTTATGAATCAGCAATACATATTGACAATTGCTTCATACAGTTCTTGTTTGCCACTAATCTGTTTAGGCTCGCCATTCGCCTTTGCATAGGCGACAACGTCTTCCAAAGTCAACTTGCCCTCTTCAAATTCTTTACCTTTTCCCTGATCGAAAGAGGCATAGCGGTCGGCCAGCATTTGTCTGTACGGAGATTCTTCCAGTAGAGTGGCTGCACTCTCAAGGGCACGCGCCATGACATCCATGCCTGCAATATGAGCGATGAAGATATCCTCCAGGTCAGTGGAGTTGCGGCGGGTTTTTGCATCGAAATTTGTACCGCCGTTGCCGAATCCACCGTTACGGATAATTTGCATCATGGCCTGAGTCAGTTCGAAATTGTCAATAGGGAACTGGTCGGTGTCCCAGCCGTTTTGAGCATCGCCACGGTTGGCATCGATAGAGCCTAACATACCGTTGTCCACAGCCACAGCCAGTTCGTGTTCAAATGTATGGCCTGCCAAAGTTGCATGGTTGACTTCGATGTTGACTTTGAAGTCCTTGTCCAGATTATGTGCTTTCAAGAATCCTATAACTGTTTCGGTATCTGCATCATATTGATGCTTGGTCGGTTCCATCGGTTTTGGCTCGATAAGGAATGTACCTTTAAAACCGTGGGCACGGCCATAGTCGCGGGCGATGGTCAACATTTGAGCAAGATGCTCCTTTTCTCGTTTCTGGTCGGTATTCAATAAAGACATATAACCTTCGCGTCCGCCCCAAAATACATAGTTGGCCCCACCCAGTTCGATAGTGGCATCAATGGCGTTCTTTATTTGGACGGCAGCGCGTGCCACTACATCAAAGTCAGGATTGGTAGCAGCTCCATTCATATAGCGTGCATGACCGAATACGTTTGCTGTACCCCATAACAGCTTGATACCGGTTTCTTCCTGTTTTTGTTTGGCGTATGCTACGATAGCTTTTAGGTTGGCTTCGTATTCTTCTATGGTATCGGCTTCAGCACAGAGGTCTACATCATGAAAGCAGTAATATTCGATACCGATTTTTTGCATGAATTCGAAGCCGGCATCCATCTTATTCTTGGCAGCTTGTAGTTTGTCGTTTTCTCCGTTCCATGGGAACTGTTTGGTTCCACCGCCAAATTGGTCACCCCCTTCAGCACAAAGCGTGTGCCACCATGCCATGGAAAATTTCAGCCAGTCTTTCATTTTTTTGCCCATGACTACTTTTTCTGCATCATAATAGCGGAACGCCATGGGATTCTTACTATCTTTACCTTCAAATTTAATCTTCTCTATTCCGGGAAAATACTCTTTTGTTGCCATATTAATTAAATCTATTTTAAGGGTTAATATTTTATTTCATTGCCATTTCCAGACAGTGCTTCCAACGTGCATAAGCGGCTGCGTAGACTGAGTGGTCGCTCTGTCGGGGTTCAATCACTTCCAACTTTTCGAGGGTGGAAAATGCCTCTTTGTTATCTTTATAAATACCTGCGCCGATGCCTGCGCCCTTGGCAGCCCCTACAGAACCGTCTGTGTCATACAGTTCGATGACGGCATTGGTCACTCCGGCCAATGTCTGGCGAAACAGCGGACTGAGGAACATATTGGCTTTTCCTGCATGGATTTTCTGTACAGGGATTCCCATCGCTTCCATAATGTCTATACCATATTTGAAAGAGAATACAATCCCTTCTTGGGCAGCACGGATAAGGTGTGCTTTGCTGTGCTGGTTGAAGTTAAGGCCATGAATGGAACACTCTATTTCCTGGTTCTCCAACATACGTTCCGCACCGTTGCCAAAGGGCAAAATACTGATTCCTGCACTGCCGATAGGAGCCTGTGCCGCCAATGTATTCATATCGTTGTAAGAGATACCTTCGGGGGCAATCATGCGTTTTACCCATGAATTGAGAATGCCTGTGCCATTGATACACAGCAGAACTCCCAAACGAGGGTGTTCGGCAGTGTGGTTAACATGGGCAAAGGTATTGACACGTGACAGAGAATCATAGTTTATTTCTCCATTGACGCCATATACCACCCCCGAAGTTCCTGCGGTGGAAGCTATTTCTCCGGGATTGAATACGTTTAGTGACAATGCGTTGTTGGGCTGGTCGCCTGCCCGATAAGTTATCGGTGTTCCTTCTTTGAGACCCAGTTCTTTGGCTGCGGATGCACAGACGCGACCTTGCTCTGAAAAGGTAGGTCTTATATCGGCTATCAAAGAGGAGTCAAAGCCGTAATAGTTTATCAAGAACTCGGCCAATTGGTTTTCTTTAAAGTCCCAGAACATACCTTCGGACAATCCTGAAACTGTGGTGCAGATTGTGCCGCTGAGCTTCATGGCGATATAATCCCCCGGCAACATTACCTTGTGAATCTTCGCATATACATCAGGTTCATTCTCTTTTATCCATGCCAGTTTGGATGCCGTAAAGTTGCCCGGAGAATTCAGCAGATGAGAAAGGCAGATGTCCTCTCCCAGTTCACGGAGTGCCTTTTGTCCGTAAGGAACAGCTCTGGAGTCGCACCATATAATGGCAGGACGCAATACTTGCTGATTCTTGTCCACACATACCAATCCGTGCATTTGATAAGAAATGCCAATGGCCTTAATGTCTTCGGAACTGATGCCGGACTCAGCCAAAACAGCTTGTGTGGCAAATTTTAAGTTTGTCCACCAATCGTCGGGATTTTGTTCGGCCCATCCCGGTTTGATGGCAATGATTTTTGCTTCTGTCTTTGGGAAAAAGGCAGATGATACACATTTGCCGTTGTCGGCATTTACCAGACTGGCTTTAACAGACGAACTGCCGATGTCATAACCTAATAAATACATATTCCTGTTGTTTTCGTTGTTTGTTATCTTCTCGCTTTATTATATATCTTCTTGTCAAAGTGATAGTAGCGTGCTGCGCGATGTGCCACTCCCTGTTGCTTTTCATCCAGAGGAACCACATATTCCATCATGGCTATTTTTTTGTGGAAATTGCGTACATCAATCTGTTTTCCGTAAATCAGTTCATATAAGATGCGTAATTGGGAAGCAGTGAATTTGCGTGGCAATAAATTGAATAAAGAAGAGGGATTTATTTCAATGTATTGGCGGATGTATATCATCGCTTCCTTGATAATCAGATTGTGGTCAAAAGCGAGCGCCTTAATATCTTTCAGCGCTACCCAACACGCCTGATAGTCACTTAGATTGCGGCTTAGTGTGCGGTCTATTTTTACCATGGAAAGATAGGCAATGGTGACAATACGCTCTACTTTGGACTGTATAGCTCGTTCCAGCCAATGAACGTCTTTGGGGTCTTGAGTCCGGTTCTTGGATCCGAATGCTTTGAATTGAACCAGATTGACATTCTTAAGTCCGGTCAGTTCGTTCAATACTCTTTGGGCCGCTTCATCCAAGTCTTCATCCATATAGATGAGGCTTCCGGGGAGTTTCATATCGTGGAATATCTCGCCCTGTTCCTCGCCGACACGTTTGATGAGTAGCACTTTTAATTGCTCCCCATCAAATCCGATTACGACACAATCAACAGAAATATGATTGTTGGCCAGCGGTGTTTTACATTCTTTGTTTTGCATGGTTAACTTGTTTGGACAATGCAAATATATAGATGTTTTTTTGATATTCAATAATTGGGGATAATAAATTTAATTGTGTTATAAAGCATTATTTTTCAATGAAATACATATCATACTTTTTATGATATAAGGTGTTGGCGTTATTGTAGGTGATACAATATGTATTCGGACACTGTGTCGGGTTGGGTAATTGTATAAAAGAAGATAAGTGTGAAGCGGTTCATATAGAATGACTTGGGGGATGGCGGGGAAAAGGGACAGACAGAGGGTTATTGTATTTTTGGTTTCATGTAGAAGAAATAAAGAAGAAGGCAAATGCTCAAAATAACGGTTTGATGCATTTGTCTCCTTCCGCGTTTATATGTCATGGTTCCTGCTAGCGGTAGAATTGCAGTTCGCTTTTTAGTGAACGAACTTGATGTTGTAAGGATTCTATCCGTTCCAGCATGTGATGGATGGCATCTATGCCTGCTATGTTGATGGACAGGTCATAGTATAAATGTGTATAACGCTCTAGTTCCGCTAGCTGTGACACCGGGATATAGCGTTCCTCGTCAATCACTTGGACGTTGATTAACCCGTCTTCTTCCAGTTCCACAATAAACGACGGGTCTACGTGGCAACGGTCACAATAATCATTGATAATTATTAAATCGGTCTGCATAATCCTTCTCTTTTTTAGTTGTTACTATTTTTTAGTTGGCGGAACAACTCTTTCTGATGTTCAGTCAGGTTGGTGGGGATGGTGATGTTATAAGTCACAATCAGGTCGCCAAACTTTCCTTCTTCTTTATAGACAGGGAATCCTTTTCCTTTCAAACGGACTTTGGTGCCGTTTTGGATTTCGGGTTTCACTTTCAGCTTAACTTTTCCGTTCAGGGTGTCTACGGTTTCTTCACCGCCCAGCACGGCAGTATAAAGATTGAGTGGGGCAGTGACATAGAGGTCATTGCCTAAACGTTTGAACACAGGGTCGTCTGGTATGACGAAGGTGATATAGAGGTCGCCGTCAGGCCCTCCGTTTACTCCCGGTGCGCCATGCCCACGCAATTTGATGGTTTGTCCGTTGGCAATGCCGGCAGGAACTGTGATGCGGATATTCTTACCGTTCACGTTGAGTACCTGCTTATGTGTCACGGCAGCCTCGCGCAGTGACAGTTGTAACTCGGCGTTATAATCTTGTCCTCGGAATCCGGCACCTCGTCCGCTGCCGGCTCCCGCTCCCCGATGTCCGAACAACTCTTCGAAGAAATCAGAGAAGCCGCCGGCATTACCGCCGAATCCTCCGCCTCCTCCGAAACCTTCTTCGCCATTGGAAGAATACCAGTACGAGCCGTTTCCGTCAGAACCGAATCCTCCGGCCCTGCCTCCAAAGCCTCCGGTTCCGTATTGTTGCTTTTGTTTCTCAAATTCATCGGCATGTTTCCAGTGTTCGCCGTATTCGTCGTATTTCTTTCGCTTTTCCGGATCACCCAAAACCTCGTTAGCTTCATTTATCTCCTGAAATTTATCTTTGGCCGAAGGGTCGTTAGGATTTAGGTCAGGATGATATTTGCGGGCTAACTTTCGGAAAGCCTTTTTGATATCATCTTGGGTGGCGTTTTTGTCCACTCCCAATACTTTGTAATAATCGATGTAAGCCATATTGTTTTTAGTTAAATTTCGTCTGTTATGAGGGAAACAAAATACATGCCAATTAGTTGTGCTATAATTTATTTTATTATCTTTGCACCTGTATTTTTTAGATTTATTCTGAAAGAGAATGAAAAAAGTGATAATAATATACCGATTTCTACTGTTAGTCATGCTGCTTACGGTTGGATTTTTACGTCCGTTAAAGGCTGAAGTGACCACAGACGGTATGATTCTGATTATCACTTCTTATAATCCCGAAACACGTAGTATCTCTGACAACTTGTCTGCTTTTATGGACGAGTATAAACTGCGGGGAGGCAAGCGTCTCATTACGATAGAAAGCATGAACTGCAAGAACTTGTCCGAGGCTCACCAGTGGAAAGAACGCATGGCTTCTATTCTTGAAAAATATGAACGCACTTCGGCACCTTCACTGATTATATTGTTGGGACAGGAAGCGTGGGCGGCTTTCATCTCTCAGGATTCAGAGATAGCCAAGAAAACCCCTGCCATTTGCGGAATGGTGAGTGCAAATACCGTTGTCTTGCCCGAAGACAGTGTGGATTTGATAAAATGGTCTCCTGATAGTAAGGATATCTTTAAAGATTTTCCCGATTATAATATTGTTTCCGGTTATGTCTATCAGTATAATGTGGACAAGAATATTGAGCTGATGCGTCGTTTTTATCCGAATCTGAAGAAAGTCGCGTTTATCTCGGATAACACGTATGGTGGTCTTTCCATGCAGGCTTTTGTAAAGAAGGAGATGAAAAAATATCCCGAATTGGAACTGATGTTGCTTGACGGTCGGACCAGTAGTTTTCTGGAGGTCAGCGAGAGAATACGCCATTTATCGGGCGATGTCTGCGTACTGGTGGGTACGTGGCGCATAGACTGTACGGAAAACTATGTGATGGGCAACACGACGTATATGTTGCGTGACGCCAATCCTACATTGCCGGTCTTTACCATTGCATCTGTCGGTTTGGGACATTGGGCTTTAGGAGGTTATACTCCGGTTTATCATAAGGTGGGAAAAGAAATTGCCGATGCTGCATATAGCCTTTTAGACGGCAAGGCCGACAAGGAAATTGGTGTTGTGCCTGTCCCCGGCCATTATGTGTTTGATGTAAAGCGGATGCATCAATTTGGACTGGATTCCATCCATCTGCCCAAAGGTGCCGAGCTGGTGAATAGGACTCCCGGATTTTATGAGCAATACAAATCTTGGGTAATCGGAGTCGTAGCGGCATTTATGTTCCTGATAGCCTGCTTCCTGATAGCCGTATATTACATTGTCCGCATCAATCATTTGAAGGATAATTTGGAGAAATCCGGTGAAGAACTGTTGGTTGCCAAGGAGAAAGCGGAAGAGGCAAACAGATTGAAAACGGCTTTCCTGGCTAATATGAGTCATGAGATACGCACACCGCTGAATGCCATTGTCGGCTTTTCCAGTGTGTTGGTCGGTGATGACGCCACGAGTGAAGAAAAGGCACAGTATTGTGATATCATTCAAAAGAATTCTGATTTATTGCTTCACCTCATTAACGATATTCTTGATATTTCCCGCATGGAGTCGGGGCGTATTAAGTTTGTGGAAGAGGAGTGTGATGTGGTGGAACTGTGCCAAACGGCATTGACTACGGCAGAGTATGCCCGCCGTACTCAGGCAATGTTTCAGTTTGAAACTCCGGTGGCTTCGTTGATATTGAAGACAGATGCACAACGCCTGAAGCAGGTGCTGATTAATCTTCTTTCCAATGCCGCCAAATTTACGCCTTCCGGTTCTATCCGTTTGGCAATCAAGATAAATAAGGAGAATAACTGTTTGGAGTTCTCGGTGACAGATACCGGATGTGGTATCCCTGTCAATAAGAGCGAAAGGGTTTTTGAGCGGTTTGAGAAATTGAATGAATATTCCCAGGGTACAGGTTTGGGGCTCTCTATCTGCAAGCTGATTGTGGAGAATCTGGGCGGTAAAATCTGGGTGGATAAGAACTATAGAGAAGGGGCACGATTTGTGTTCACTCATCCGTTGAATAAAAAATAATAGGTGTAGTATGAAATATTTAATATGTTTGGCGGCTTTGCTATGGGCCGGAATAAAGCTGACGGCAGCTGATAATGTGAAAGAGGTAGAGATAAAGATAATAGAAACGAGTGACGTACACGGTAATTTCTTTCCTTATAACTTTATAGAGAGAAAAGAGTGGAACGGAAGTTTGGCGCGTGTTTATTCTTATGTCAAGGAGCAGCGCAAGTTATATGGAGACAATTGTATTTTGGTTGATAACGGTGATATCCTTCAGGGACAGCCTACCGCGTATTACTACAATTTCATCGACACGGTTTCTACTCATGTGGTAGCCGAGATGCAGAACTTCATGGGGTATGCGGTGGGCAATATGGGAAATCATGATGTAGAAACCGGACATGCTGTGTATGACCGCTGGATAAAGCAATGCAAGTTCCCCGTATTGGGAGCCAACATTGTGGATAATGCCACAGGCAAGCCTTATCTGAAACCTTACGAAATAATCAATCGCGATGGCGTGAAGATTGCCATTCTGGGCATGATTACTCCTGCCATTCCTTCTTGGTTGCCCGAGAAGCTGTGGAGCGGACTTCGTTTTGAAGATATGCAGGCATGTGTCGTCCGTTGGGTGGATATCATCAGGAAGAAAGAAAAACCTGACGTGCTGATTGGTTTGTTCCACGCCGGAAAATCAGGTAATGTACTGGGCAGTGTGGTGGAAGACCCTTCTATGGACATTGCCAAGAAGGTGCCGGGCTTTGATATGGTATTGATTGGACATGATCATACACGCGCTTGTGTGAAAGTTGCCAATGTCAAAGGAGACAGTGTGCTGGTGATTGATCCGGCAAGTAATGCGAATGTGGTATCCGATGTGACGCTGAAGGTCAAGTTGAAGAACGGAAAAGTAGTGTCTAAATCGGTGAATGGAAAGCTGGAGGATATGAACAAATATCCGGTAAGTAAAGAGTTTATGGCACATTTTGCTCCACAATATAAAGCGGTCAATGATTTTGTATCGCAGAAAATAGGAAAGATTTCGAGAACGATTTCCACCAAAGACGCTTACTTCGGCTCTTCGCCGTTTATAGATTTGATTCATAAATTGCAGTTGGATATATCGGGAGCGGATATTTCTTTATGTGCTCCATTGTCTTTCAAGGCCGAAATTCCTGAAGGCGAAATACTGGTGAGCGATATGTTCAATCTGTATAAGTATGAGAATATGCTTTATGTGATGGAGCTGAGCGGTAAAGAGATTAAAGGTTTTCTGGAAATGTCATACGCCATGTGGACCAACCGGATGAAAGACGCCAATGACCATTTGTTGTTATTCAAGCAACCGATAGAAGAGGGCAAGCGTGCTAACTTTGAGTATTACAGTTTCAACTTTGATTCTGCTGCCGGCATTAATTATACGGTAGATGTAACAAAGTCTCAGGGCGAGAAAATAAATATCCTGAGTATGGCGGACGGCACTCCGTTCGATATGAATAAAATGTATAAAGTGGCGTTGAACTCTTATCGTGGCAATGGCGGTGGCGATTTGCTCACTGTAGGAGCCGGAATAGCAAAAGAGGACTTGTCCAAGCGTATTGTCTCTGCAACGGATAAAGATTTGCGTTACTATCTGATGCAATACATCGAACAACAAAAGAGCTTGTATCCGCATGCTATGCACCAATGGAAATTCATTCCCGAAGAATGGACTGTGCCGGCTGCGAAAAGAGATTATAAGTTGCTTTTTGGAGAGGACAAAGAGTGATTTATATAGTGTATATATAAGATATTGAGAACAAGATTTTTTTGTCTGGGAAGATTTGAGTAAGAGAAGGTACATATTAGCTCCGTTATTTCTGCTGGCACTGTTTCTGACGTACCAGGTAAGCATCACTATGTTTACTCACGTACATATCATTAACGGTGTGATGATTGTACACTCTCATCCTTCATCGGGCGACCATCATACACATACTGCGGGGCAGGTGATAACCATCGCCCACATTGGCTCCTATCAAACGATTGAACCGGAGGTAGGGGCAAGCTATGTGACTGTGGAATGTCCGGTGCTGTATGTTCTGAGACTGAATGCGAATACTTTCCGCCCTATTGCGCCTCACACGCATTGCGTTCACCTGCGCGCTCCTCCTGCTTACTGTTGAAATATTAAAACTTGGTACGAAAAAGACAATTGTCTTTTTAAAAAAGGTCGAAGTCTTTTTTTAAAACTTCTTGAAGTTTTCTGAAACGCGATATAGAGACCTTATAGAATCCTTTTATTTATAATTTAACAGTAAGACAACTTAATAATGAGACAATATATTTTATTGCTCGTGCTCATGGTGATGGGTGCGGGCATGACTGTGTACGCCGAAGATGTAAATCCTGTGAAAGTTGGTAATGTAATTTCCGGTCACGTAATAGAGAAGGGAACGGAAGCAAGCTTGCCTTATGCCACTATCTTGATTGTAGAGACGGGGCAGGGAACTGTGTCGGATGAGAATGGGGAGTTTGTTTTTAAGAAGATTCCGGCAGGAAAATATACATTGCGTGTGCAATTGTTGGGCTACGAGACTCAGGAAAAGAAAATAACTGTGAGCAATGACTTTACGGTGGACGTACACTTCCTGATGAATGATGACAGTATTTTGACCGACGAAGTGGTGGTCTCAGCTAATCGGAATGAGGTGAGCCGCCGTGTGGCGCCTGTGGTGGTGAATGTGATGAATTCAAAGCTATTCGAAACTGTAAACTCTACGGACTTGGCTAAGTCTTTGAATTATCAGTCGGGACTTCGGGTAGAAAATAACTGTCAGAACTGTGGCTTCCCCCAAGTGCGTATCAACGGACTGGAAGGGCCTTATTCCCAGATTCTGATTAACAGCCGTCCGGTGGTGAGTGCATTGTCGGGCGTGTATGGGCTGGAGCAGATTCCGGTGAATATGATTGACCGTGTAGAGGTGGTGCGCGGGGGAGGTTCTGCCTTGTTTGGTGCGAATGCGGTGGGCGGAACCATCAATATCATAACAAAAGATCCGGTAAGCAACTCATTTCAGGTATCGTCCACCCTGTCGAACATGAATGGTAAAGTGTGGGAACAATATATGGGTGCCAATGCTTCGTTAGTCTCTAAAGATAACACCTACGGCATTGCCCTCTATCAGTCATATCGCAACCGTAATCCTTATGATGCAGACGGAGATGGGTTCTCCGAATTGGGTAAACTGAATATGAATACCTTCGGTTTGCGCACCTATTACCGTCCCACTCAGTTCAGCAGAATCAGTTTGGAATATCACACGACGAATGAATTCCGCCGGGGTGGAAACAAATTTGATTTGGAACCTTTTGAAACGGATATCACAGAACAGACCAAACATGTGATTAACAGCGGAGGGCTGAGTTACGACATCTTCTGGAAGGAGTACAAGCATAAACTGTCCTTCTACTCGTCTGTTCAGCACACTGATCGTAACAGTTATTATGGTGCCCAGCAAAATCCCGATGCATACGGCAAGACAAAAGATTTGACTTGGGTTGCCGGAGGTATGTATGTCGGCAATTTTGAAAAAGTGCTCTTCTCACCGGCTACCTTTACTGCCGGTCTGGAATATCAGAACAACTCTTTGCACGACATCATGTTGGGTTATCATCGGGATATGAAACAGGATGTGCGCATTGCCAGCGGGTTTGTACAGAACGAATGGAAAATGAACTATTTCACATTGTTGGCAGGTTTCAGAGTAGACAGTCATAATCTGATTGATAATCCTATCTTCAGTCCGCGTGTGAATCTTTTATATAAACCGACTGAGAAGCTTCAGGCCCGATTAACTTGGTCTACCGGTTTTCGTGCTCCGCAGGCGTACGATGAAGATTTGCATGTGACTGCTGTGGGAGGCGAAGGTGTGTTGATAAAGTTGGCGGATGGGTTAAAGCCCGAACATTCCAATAGCTTCAGCGGTTCTGTGGATTGGACTGCCAATATAGGACATTGGCAGACTAACCTTTTGCTGGAAGCTTTCTATACAGGACTCGATGATGTGTTTGTGTTGGAAAAGATAGGGCAGGATGAACAGGGAAACACTGTTAAAGAGCGTCGTAATGGTAATGGAGCTCGCGTATATGGTGTCAATATTGACGGAAAACTTGCTCACGGACGGGATTTGGCTTTACAGGTGGGCTTTACGGTTCAGCGCAGCCGTTATACCAAATACGAAAGCTGGAGCGAGGACGAGCATGTGGAGCCGACCAAGTTTATGCCCCGTACTCCCGACTATTATGGTTATTTCACTTTGACCAGTGCTCCTTTTAAGAACTTTGATATGTCGGTGTCGGGCGTATATACAGGACGTATGCACGTTCCCCATCTGGCACCTGACTTTAGTGTGATACCCGAGAATTATGAATACAGTTATATTCAGCAGGACGAATTGGTACATACTCCCGATTTTTTTGATTTGAATCTGAAATTGAACTATACCTTTGTGCTGAACGACCACATCAAGTTACAGTTGAACGGCGGCGTTCAGAATATCTTCAATGCTTTCCAAAAAGATTTGGATAAGGGAGGTTTCCGTGATTCCGGTTATTTCTATGGCCCCACACAGCCACGGACTTATTTCATAGGAGTAAAGATTACGAATTAATCTATCGGTCTGTTCCGGTCGGCACATGGCCGAAAATGTCGTGGGTCATGAGGGTGTGTCGAAACGCTCATAAACTAAAAGTCGAGGGTGTGTCGAAACTAAACCGGCCTATCCCATCGTCAGCTGTAGGGGCAGGGTTTGCCTGCCCGAAGACACAAAGTAAACTGTTTTCGGGCGAGCGAACCTCGCCCCTACGAACGAAACGACAGCATTATCCACGTTTTGACACAACCCCGATTTCGATAAAAGGGAAGTTTTGACACATCTTCATGACTCGCGTTTTTTCTTGGAGGTATCATAAGAATATGATTCTCTTTTGCAGGATGGATGCTATTTGTTGTTTCAGCAGCGGTGCATTAATGGGCTTGGACATATATCCGTCAAATCCGTTTTCCATTGCTCTTTGTTCGTCAGATGCATAAGCAAAAGCGGTTATGGCAATGATAGGCACATCAGCAGATAGCTTTCTTATTTCTTTGGTAGCTTCATAACCGTCCATTCTCGGCATATTTATGTCCATTAAGATGATTTGAGGTTGGTGTTCCTTAAATTTTTCTACTGCTTCCTGACCATCCCAGGCATGAATAAGGGAATAATCTTTCCGCAGGATAGACTGGAACAAGCGGTAGTTGCTTTCGTTGTCTTCGGCTATCAAAATGGTCAGCTTGTCTTTTTGAACAGTAATCGGCTGAAATTCTTCTGTTTTCTTTTCGCTCAATTGAGCCGGTTGATAGGGGATGGTAAACCAGAATGTAGAACCCTTTCCTTCCTCTGATTCCACCCCTATCGTTCCATTCATGTGCTCTATGATTGTCTGACAGATAGAGAGCCCCAGTCCTGTGCCTTGTGCAAAAGAGTTCAGTTTGACAAACCGTCCGAATATCGAATTTTTTTTATTGGCAGGGATGCCGCATCCAGTGTCTGTGACATGGAAGTATAGCATCTTATCGCGTATCTCGTATCCGAACGTGATGCTTCCCTTTTTGGTAAACTTTATGGCATTTGTGAGGAAGTTATTGATAACCTGCATAAGCCGGTTCTTTTCTGTACGAATGAAGCAGGAGGAGAGAGGAGTTTCTGTAATGAGTTGTACTTCACTTCCTTCCATACGGCATTGGGTGATGTTTTCTATTTCCTTTATGATTTCGTTCAGGTCTACATTCGAATAACTGAACTCCAGAGTGCCGGCCTCAATTTTTGACAAGTCTAATATATCACTGATAAGTTGCAACAGCAGTGTATTATTACTTTCGATAATATTGATGTACTCCTGTTTTTCCACTTCCTCTTCTGTTGAGGCCAAAATATTTGAGAATCCGATGATGGCATTCAGAGGAGTACGAATTTCATGGCTCATATTGGCGAGGAAAGCAGATTTGAGGCGGTTGGATTCTTCCGCACGGTCTTTGGCCGACAACAGTTCTTTCTGCATCATCTTTCTATCTGTAATGACCAATGAGGAACCGACCAATGTGAGCGGTCTGTTTTGTTCGTCTCTGCTCTCGACGGCAGCCTGTGCTTCTACCCAGTCGATTTTTCTTCCGGCCTTTCCTTTGTTCAGTACGCGGTATTCTTCTTTCACCTTACTTATTTTTCCTTCTATTAAATCATGGAAGGCTTGTATGACTCTTGGGCGGTCTTCTTTAAGTATCTTAGAGAAATACTGTTCTTCCGACACACTTAACTGCTCTTCTTTGATGTCTCCCGGCATGGCTGCCATAAGAACCGGCCGGTTGATATCACATAGAATGGAGTGTTCCTTCAGATTCCATTTCCAAGGGATGATATTGGCTATTTCCAAGGCCATGGATAACTTATGGTTGGTAGAACTCAACATCTGTTGTGCGTTATGCAGCTCTGTACTGTCGAGACAGAAAATGTCCACCGTATCCTCTTCCATAGACGGACTGAGCACGATATCATAAAACGTATCCACATCTTTAAAGTAATAAGGGAATGTGATGGAACGTTTTTCCCTCAAGGCTGTTTCCATGAAACGAGTAAATTCCCCCATGGATTCAGGAAACAGTTCGGAGCCTTTTTTCCCGATTATGTTTTTCTTTTTCTGGAAAGAAGTCTCAAAGAAACGGTTGACATCACAAAAAATTGTTTCGACAATATTTCCATTTTCATTTCTAATCACTTTCTCTTTCATGTAGAGGATAGGCATATTGTCGATGAGGTTTGTGTATCTCACTTGATTTTCGAATTCTTGTTTTTGTACTCTTTTGAGCTCTTTCAATATTCGTATGCGCTTTTGCTGAATCATAGCTATGAGTAAGAAGGTTATGAATACACCAATAATCGCCCATCTGTATTTCTTGAAGAAGTTTTCCGGTTTGTCATAGAATATGGTATCGGGTGGACACAGTTTAGGATGAAGGCCTTTCTGGGTTAATGTCATGTAATTGAATGTCGGGTGCGCGTTTGTGGGCGAGAAGAAAGGAATGGCCCTGGCCGGCTTTCCGTTCAGTATTTGCTGTATTTTCTTAAAAAGCTCATTGATAAACAATTTCTCATTATACATATATCCTCCTACCATTCCGCCATCGTCCATTCCTGCATATCGGATAGAGAAGAGGGGAGCAGCAATGCTGGAAAGGCTTCGATAGGCATTAATCAACATCTTTTTCGATGTTAAAGTCTCTGTAAACCAGGTAGAGGTCAGAATGCCAGTTTCTTTATCGGCATTTCTTAAAGCATCATATAGTTCGGGCAAAGTATAATTATAAGAGGATATGAACTGGTACTGGAGAAAAGGAAATTTTTGATTCACTATATCCTGTAACTGCTTATTGTATTCAGGATTGGGATAAATGCCATCTCCCAAGAAGATGAGCCTTTTCATATTGGGAATCATGTGCAGCATCAACTTTACGCTTTCTTCCAGATAGGCGGGAGTATGCATAAAAGTAATATTGTAGTCATCCCTTAGGCTGTCTACATAGATTTTTTCTTTGGGAGTTGCCGTATCCTGTTTCCTGTAATACTCTTCCGCATAGACATAAGGGTCTGATCCGCATACCAAAATAGGTACATCTCCCCATATTTCTTTCACCTCTTCTCTGAAGACCATGCTCATACTTCCCAGCATAATCAATAATCTAGGAGGGACTTTTCCATATTTTTTCAGCAATAACTGAGGAAACTTGCTGGCCATGATTGAGTCATTGACCATCAGGAGGTTCAGGTGCTCAATATAGGCATCTATTTCTTTGATTTCAGCCATTTTATGCATAATAGGGGCTGTGAGACTGTTGCTCCATGGGGAAGACTCGTTGTAACTGTTCAATATAAGTACATAACCATATTGGTTACTGTCTTTATTGGTGGCTTTACCGGAATAAGTACAGGTAAAAAATAAACAAATACATACGGCCAGTATTTGTAAGAATTGCCTTGACGCGGCTATGTGTTTTTCATTCATTGCAGAAAATTAACTCTTTATATTATACGCTCTGTTAGACTTTTCCTACAAAAGTAAGACAATATCAGAGAGTTAGTTAGAAAACTATCATAATTAACAAATATTGGCTCTGTTGGCTAAGCTCTATTTTAGTTCCTGTTTATCAGTATTTTCTGTAAAAGGGAAGTTTTGCTAACTTATATGGCGAAATTGCCATTTTTGGAGCCATGGAAAGTGACTAATTTTGCAATATCAGAAAAATGATAAAAACAGATAAATATGAAATTAATAAAATCAACCATTACCGCCCTTAGTTTGTTATTCACAGTAACAGCCTGTGCAGGCAATAAGGAAAGTAAAAATCAAAACATGAAAGGAGAAAATATGGAAATTGTTCATTTAACCAAAGCAGAGTTTCTGAAGAAAGTATATAACTATGAAGCCAATCCTAATGATTGGAAGTATGAAGGCGACAAACCGGCTATCGTCGATTTCTATGCTACATGGTGCGGCCCTTGCAAGGCATTGGCTCCTGTATTGGAAGAGTTGGCGAAAGAATATGCTGGAAAGATTTATATTTATAAAGTAGATGTAGATAAGGAAGAAGAATTGGCCGGCGCATTCGGCATACGAAGCATACCGACTTTGTTATGGATTCCTCAGAGTGGAAAACCGACTGTAACACAGGGGGCGTTGCCGAAACCTGAACTGAAAAAGATGATTGACGACACTTTATTAAACTCTAAATAACGTGAGTCCGGGATAAGTGTTTTTTGGGGGAGGGAGTCTCCACAGTAACACACAAGATTTCAGTTTAATAAACCAAACGGAACGATAGATATTTCCTTCGGCGAGCTGATACATTCTTTGCAGCGCACCGTTGTATTCATTAATCATTGCCGTCGACTTGGTAAACAGTGTCACTGATTTGTTAGTTTCTGGCACTGATTTATTAATCGATGGCAGAAACTAACGAATATATCAAGAGCCGATTGGCTTTATGTATGGAGTCTAATTGCTTTTCAAAGGTAAGGATGATAGAGTATTATCTGGCAACCGGACTTCTTTCTATAAATTCTTATGCCGAACTCACGTTAAATAAATGTTCTCGTATGCAAGTGGAGAAGATAGGATATGAATCTTTTGTCCTGTCTTCTTCTTTATTAAAGTAAGTATGCGTATATTTATACCGACAATAAACTATGAATTATGGAATACCGTTTTAACACACCGCTCAATGGTAATATAGCGATGACTTACCGTTATCATGAGGATACTGCTCTCCAGCGTGATAAAAGCTTGTATAAATTTGTATGGGTACAAAGTGGCACACTGGATATAGAAGTAGACCACGTGGTGATGCACCTTGAAAAAGATGAAATAATTTCGCTTACTCCTTTGCATCATGTAGAGGTGAAAAAGGTGGAGGGTGAATATCTCACCTTCTTGTTCAATAGCAATTTTTATTGCATTTACGGGCATGACAATGAGGTATCATGTAATGGTTTCCTGTTTCATGGTTCGTCCCACATCATGCGCTTGCAGCTCTCTTCGGCTCAGTCGGAACAATTGAAAAGCATCATTGATATATTCACTGGTGAATTCGGTATTAAAGACAATCTGCAGGAAGAGATGCTCCGCATCATTCTGAAGCGTTTCATTATCACTTGCACCCGCATAGCCCGTGAGAAGTTGGATGTGGGGCAGGATAAGGAAAAGAGCTTTGACATTATCCGCCAGTATTATGTGTTGGTGGACAATCATTATAAGGAAAAGAAGCAGGTGCAGGACTATGCCGAAATGCTTTATCGCTCTCCAAAAACCTTATCCAATCTGTTTGCTGCCTATGGTTTGCCTTCTCCGTTGCGCATTATTCATGAGAGGATAGAAGCCGAAGCCAAGCGCTTGTTGCTTTACACCAGTAAGAGCGCAAAAGAAATAGGTGAGATATTAGGCTTTGAAGACTTGGCCGCTTTCAGCCGTTTCTTTAGAAAAATGGCGAAGGAAAGTATCTCCGAATACCGGAAAAAAGAGAAAGAGGGAATAATTGCAAACTGAAACGGCAGAATTGCCATTTCACTGATGGGAAAATCTGCCGACCTTTGCAGTGTAAGTTAAATCCTAAAAAAATAAAGCAAATGATGGCAAAATTAAATTCTCTGTTTACTGCATTTCTGACGATTGCAGCTTCAACTCAAAAGTTAGGTATTAACCTGATTCGTGTGGCAATTCTGGTGATATTCGTGTGGATTGGCGGTTTGAAATTCTGGAATTATGAGGCCGAAGGCATTGTGCCTTTTGTGGCCAACAGTCCTTTTATGAGCTTCTTTTATACTAAGAGTGCTCCCGAATATAAGGAGTATAAATTGAAAGAAGGCGAGTTTAATGAGACCAAACATCAATGGCATGAAGAGAATAACACCTATGGCTTTTCTCATGGATTGGGCATTTTGATTATGACCATTGGCATTCTTACCTTCTTGGGCATTTTCTCTCCGAAAATCGGTTTGATAGGTGCAGGCTTGGCTATTATCATGACATTGGGAACGCTGTCTTTTCTTGTGACGACTCCCGAAGTATGGGTTCCCGACTTAGGTAGCGGTGAACATGGTTTTCCTTTGCTGACAGGTGCCGGCCGTTTGGTTATTAAAGATACGGCTATCCTGGCAGGTGCGCTTGTCGTGCTGTCGGATTCGGCCCGGGCGATATTAAAACAACAAAATAAAGAATAATCCTCCCACTAAAAACAAGTAAGATTATGAAGCAATATGATGCAATAATAATAGGCTTTGGCAAAGGCGGTAAAACATTGGCTGCTGAGTTGGCCAAAAGAAATGAAAAGGTGGCTGTTATTGAGCGTTCCGATAAGATGTATGGAGGTACCTGCATTAATATTGGATGCATCCCTACAAAGACATTGGTTCATCAGGCAAAGCTGGCTCCGGCAAAGGCGTCGTGGGAAGAAAAGAAAGCCTATTATGCTCAGGCTATCGCTCAAAAAGAAGAGGTAACCTCTTTCTTGCGTCAGAAGAATTATCATAATCTGGCAGACAATCCCCATGTTACGGTCTATACAGGTATTGGTTCTTTTGTGAGTACGGATGTGGTGGAAGTGGTGACGCATGATGAGACCTTGCAGTTGCAGGCTCCCCGGATTTATATCAATACAGGTGCGGAGACTATTATTCCGCCTATCGATGGAGTGAAGGATAATCCGTTGGTATATACCAGCACTTCCATTATGGAACGGAAGGATTTGCCCGAAAAACTGATTATTGTAGGTGGCGGTTACATCGGTCTGGAGTTTGCGAGTATGTTTGCTTCGTTCGGTTCGCAGGTAGTGGTGCTGGAAGGCAATTCCGAGTTAATCTCCAGAGAAGACAGGGATATCGCATCCGTTGTGAAGGAAACTTTGGAAAAGAAAGGCATTGTATTCTGTCTGAATGCCAAAGTGCAATCAATCCATGAAGGGAAAGTAGTCTACCGGGATGCGGTGAACAGTGAACTGCATTCATTGGAGGCTGACGCCGTATTGTTGGCGACAGGGAGAAAACCGAATACAGCCGGATTGAATTTACAGGCGGCTGGAGTGAAGGTAAACGAGCGTGGCGCTATCATTGTAGACGGGCATTTAAGGACAACCAATCCCAATATCCGTGCGATAGGGGATGTGAAGGGTGGTTTGCAGTTCACCTATATCTCATTGGACGATTACCGTATTATCCGTGAAGATTTATTCGGCAATGGCAGACGGAATCTGAACGACCGTGAACCGGTGAGCTATTCTGTCTTTATTGACCCTCCTTTGTCGCGTATCGGATTGAGTGAAGAGGAGGCCAGGCAGAAAGGGCTGAATATTAAAGTCAACAAACTTCCTGTAGCGGCTATTCCTCGTGCACGTACTTTGGGAGATACGGCCGGCCTGTTTAAGGTAGTGGCAGATGCAGATACCAATCAGATTTTGGGATGTACTCTGTTCGGCCCTGAATCCGGCGAGGTAATCAACAGTGTGGCCATGGCAATGAAGACCAATCAGCCTTATACATTCCTTCGCGATTTCATCTTTACACATCCCAGTATGAGTGAGGCTCTGAATGATTTGATGAACTTTTAGCAGAATATTCTCTGTTAAATAAAGATAAAATAGAAGAAGACTTATCATTTGTATAGAAGAAAATATGTAGTTTTAGTGTGTTATATAAGTAAAACACCTATTATTAATGATAAGTATCAGAGAATTAGATTTTTATTATAAATCAAAGGAGCAGGTATTAGACCATATTTCTTTGAATATACATACAGGCATCTATGGGCTGTTAGGTGAAAACGGAGTTGGTAAAACCACTTTGCTTCATCTGATAGCCGGTTTGCTTTTTCCAAAGTCCGGGCAAATATTCTTGCAGGCCGGTAAAAACATTTACGAACCTTGTTATCGTATGCCGGAAGCAATGCGTCTGCTGGCCTTTCTGCCTACCGATTTCAGAATGCCTTCGACAAGCATTGCATCGTTTGCCCGTTATCACTCTCCTTATTATCCCGATTTCAGTGAAGAAGTGTTGGAATTGAATTTGAAAGAGTTCGGGTTGGAACCTTCCCAAAAGCTCTCCCGACTTTCTTACGGACAGCAGCGGAAAGCGATGCTTGCCTATTTATTATCCCTCAATACCCCGATTACATTGTTGGATGAACCCACCAACGGATTGGACATCTCTTCGCGTTTGGCATTAAAGCGTATGTTGGCACGTACAGCTTCCGATGACAAATGCCTTATCATCTCCACTCATCAGGTGAGTGATTTTGAGAATCTGTTCGACCATCTTGTCATCTTGGGTGAGAATAGGGTATTGCTTGACAGTTCGGTAGAAGAAATCACTTCCCGTCTGCTATTCGCCCGCACAGATGCCCTGCCAGCACAGGCTTTGTATTCCCATCAGACAGTTCGGGGATATGCATCAGTGGTAGAAAATGAGATAGGAGAAGAAACTACTCTTGAGTTGGAATTACTTTATAAAGCTGTTCTGCAAAATCCAGACCGCATTCGTGAACTATTTTCTAAAGAAAGGAGGACTACCTATGTTTAGCCTGTCTAGATTTATCCTGTTAGAGAAGAATAAATGGCGGGAGACTCGTATCCATTTGGGTGTGATGGCTGCTCTGACTGCCATTATCTATTTTATTTGCATATTGGTAGATTTTAACAATAACAGTGATATGGCCGTCCAGCAGACGTACGGACATCATGCTGTCATATTTGTTTTGATGTTATTGATAATGGCTCCCTGCTTTCTTGAGCCTTCCATTAATAAGCGTAACTCTATATTTGACATTCTTTTACCCTCTACCACATTGGAAAAGTTTCTTCATATCTGGTTGAAATACCTTGTTGTCATCCCTGTCTTTGTCTGGCTGGTGATGCAGGTGCTCAACGGACTGTTCGGTTTGAGTGGTGTTCCCTACCTACAGCATTTGGCATCGGATACTTCCTTTGTCACCTCCGTTCGTGTGGACCATATTGGAATGTTATGCCTTGTTCAACCGATTTTCTTTGTGGGGTGTGTCTGCTTCAAGAGTAAGAATCTGCTGAAGTCTTTTGGCGTTTTGGGAGTCCTTATGCTTTTGTTTGTACTGATAGTCAAACTCTTTGGTCTTATGATACCCGAAGATACCAAAGGCTATGCAATGTGGAATATAGCCTCCTATGCAGAGTGTAATTATCCTCTGTCTTTTGCGGATACGATGTTGATTGATGCCGGGAATATCCTTTTCCCCATTCTTTATATCATATCCTCGTGGGTAGCGGCTTATTTTATTTTACGTGAAAAGGAGGTATGACACAATGGATTTTAAAACCAATAAACCTATCTATCAACAAATTGTAGACTTCTGTTTCAGCAAGGTGTTGACAAAGGAGTGGAAGCCCGAGGAACGTGTTGTCTCCGTCCGCGAGTTGGCTGCTCTTCTGGCAGTCAATCCCCATACGGTGCTGAAAGCTTATGAATTCCTGCAAAGCGAAGAAATTATATATCCCAAACGGGGTATGGGGTTCTATCTGGCAAAAGATGCAGGAAAGAAAGTGATGAAACTGCAGAAGAAAGATTTCTTTGAAACCCAGTTGGAAGATACGTTTAGAGTGATGGACTTATTAGGTATCAGCATAGAGGAAATAGTAGAACGATATAAAAAGCAAAAAGAATAAAGCCTATGAAGAAATATGCGGCAAAAGCGATGTGGGCGATGATAGGGCTCTTTATACTTGGCACTTGTGTAAAGATGTATGCATTAGTTCACGGATTGAATGTTGCCCTTTAGTCCTTTTCTGTATTATTAGCTAAATATCAGATAATAAGATGGATATACCTTCTTTGATAGAGAGGGGAAGCCCTTTGTATTTTAAATTTATAAACTGTTAAATACGCAAACCATGATGAAAACGAAATTTATTTTACTGTTAATGACCTTGATTGCCACAACATCCTGGTCACAGAACATCAGTATTAAAGGCCGAGTGTTGGAGACTACTTCCGAGCCTGTTCCGTTTGCTACCGTTTCTGTGTTGACCCCGGATTCCGCTTTGGTCACCGGAACTACTTCCGACACTAAAGGAGACTTTGTCGTGACGGGATTAAAGAAAGGCGATTACCTCCTTTCCATTTCCTACGTCGGCTATATGCCGGTCGGGATAGAACTGAAGAATCTGGTGAAAAACATAGAGATAGGAGAGGTGGTTTTGCAGGAAAACTCCGTAGCCTTAGCCGAGGTAACGGTGTCTGCCAGCAATATCACTCAGAAAATCGACCGTCAGATTATCCTGCCTACCGAGAGCCAGTTGAAGCGCTCCTTTGGCGCCTATGACCTGTTGAACAATATGATGATTTCCCGCTTGCAGGTAGACCCGTTGATGAATACCATGAGTGTCAGTGGCGGAGGGAGCGTGCAGGTTCGTATCAATGGTGTGAAAGTGACCTCGCGTGAGTTGGCAGCTGTTCGTGCCAAAGACGTCCGTCGTATCGAATATATCGAAGACCCCGGTAAGCGTTACGGCGATGAAAATTTGGGAGCTGTGGTCAATATCATCTTAAAGCAACGCGAGACAGGTGGACGTATCAATCTTCAGGCCACCGATTCTCCTCATGTACTGTGGGGAGAGAACTTTGTATCGGGCAAGTTCAACTATAAGAATTCGGAGTGGGGCATTGACTACTTCAACAAGAACTCAAAAAATCACTACCGCAAAGAACTGACCGAACATTACGAGTTGGGTGACAAAGTGATAGACCGTGTACAGGAAGGAGTGGACGATGCTTCCGAACGCCTTACCCTGCACAATGACATCAATTTGAGCTATAACCTGACCAAGCCCGACAAGTATATTTTCAATGCTGTTTTCCGCAATAGCATAGAAAACGTACCTTACAATAACCAGCTCAATCGTATGTCCACCCCGGGCAGCACAGACTATATCTTCTCGCAGTCCAAGACACACACTTCCAGTTATTCACCATCGTTAGACCTCTACTATCAGCTCGTCATGCCCCACGACCAGAGTTTGGAAGTCAACCTGACAGGAACGCTGATTAATACCACCAGCAATCGGGATTACAACGAATATACTCGTGCTGACGAAGATTTGGCAGGCATTCAGACCTATGTGGACGGAAAGAAACGTTCGGTTATCGGTGAAGTGGTTTACGACAAATCCTTTAAGAATATAAAGCTAAGTGCCGGTGCGCGTCACTATCAGATGCGTGCGGAAAACACATATACGGGTACCAATCCGATTCTGTCCGAGATGAATCAAGCCCAGACCTCCGCATTCTTTGAACTGCAGGGAAAAGTGAAAGACTTCACTTACGCCGGGAGTGTGGGGATGACACGTGCTTGGTTTAAAGAGAGTGGGGAAGACCATCAGTATTTCACTTTCACCCCTACCATACGTTTAGGGTTGAACTTACACAAAGCCGGTTTCCTCCGTTACCGTTTCAATGTCAGCCCCTCCATCCCTTCGCTCAGCTCGCTCACCGATGTGGAACAGGCATTGGACACCATCCAGATTGTTCGCGGAAATCCTCTGTTGAAGACATTCCGGAAATACTCCAATTCATTGAATTATAATCTTTCTTTCAAGAAAGTAGGAATAAACTTCAGTGCCCGTTATAATTATTATGACAAACCCATCATGGAGAGTCTTTATGTAGAAGATGGAAAGTTGGTGATGATGGACGAGAACCAACGATATTTCCAAGACTTGAACTTCGAGCTTGGTGTAAACGTCAACTCCCTGAGCATCGGCAGTCTGAAAGATTTTATGTCACTGGGCCTTTCTGCCGGATACACCGATACATGGTCACGCGGAAAGAACTATAGTCACCGTTATGACAATTTCTATTGCAATGCCTTCTTCTCATTGCAATATCGTCATTTTATGCTGATGGGGCAGTATCGTAAGTTCCAGAATGCTCTTTACGGCGAGACCATCCGCAAAGGGGAGAACCAGACCGTATTCATGCTTGCCTATGCACGCCAGAACTTTCAGGTGGGAGCCGGCATCATGTTCCCCTTCACCAACAATTACCGGACGGGCGAAGAGCGCATCAGCCGGATAGCTCCCTATCATTCTTGGCAATACGTGAAAGAAGCCGGACAAATGGTAATGCTTCGTCTGTCTTACGGCATCGAGTTCGGACGCAAACATAAAGCGGGAAATAAGAAGCTGAATAATGTAGATAAAGAAAGCGGTATTATCAATACGGACCGATAAAATAAAAGCGATAACGTCTGTTTATGTAAGAGCAGACGTTATCGCTTTAAAATATCATGGATGGATATAATTTATTGCAGAGGTACACTTATGACCTCATCCACAATATTACAAAGCATCAATTGAATTCCTAACAACCATGATGGGATAATTTCTTGTCCGGTATGCCTTAATTTTGATTTGTCATCCAAGGTAAAAGAAATGCCGGCATGTGCTTTGTAACTTTCTTCATAGTATGAATCCAGAGATATACGTTGTGAGACAGACCTTATATTTTTCGCATTTAATTTTATAACACCCCAAAAAGAATCTTTTTTTAGCGGCCATCGCTTTATCTTATATCCGTGTTTGATAACCTCTTCCAGTGTGGAAAAGTATTCTCTGTCCAGTGATACATAATCTTCATCCTTGTGGTATAAAGAAAAAATTTCAGGAGAGAGTTCTTTATTCTCATTAATACATCCGGGATAGGAAATCAGTCTGAATAATGTTTCATCGTCAGTAATAGTATAGCGTTTGTCTATTTCTGTACTGTCCATCTCATTCTATAATTTGTTGTAGAAGCCTTTTACAGCATCAGCATTATCTAAATTAAAATCATTGTTTATCATTTCTTTTCCATTTTTAGGTAGAATAGCATAAGAGAATTCTTTGGTTCCAATGTTGACTGTTGCCAGTCTGGAACTATCGTTCCATTTAAGCAATATTGTACCGTTTACTCTGGAGAATACATGAACGGATTCCAACAAATTATCATCGGGACAAATATCAATAAAGTTCAACGCGTTTTGAATGATTGTTTCCGACGGTTTCTGCATATCATATTTATTCCACTCAATGCTTGCCGGTAAATCATTGATAATGGTGGCTAATATATCTTTGTTCTTTACAATTGATGATAGTCTCTTCTCCCATACAGTGGGAACTGTATATTCCGTTTGAACAGCTTCCTTTGTATAAATTTTAAAGTCTTTTATATCGGTTGGTGATGTGGGTGTAGTGAGCATAATACTGGAAAAATAGAGTATTAATACTACTTTCCCTGATTTATACACCATAGATTCCATAGCTCCTTTAGGAGAGTATAAATCCTGTACTATATCTTTTTCTATATCTTTTTTTACCAATTGAAAGTTTGCCATGCTCATTCCACCTCTCTGCTCATAATTTGAATAATCTGTTCGGTTATACTCCAATGATATGCATTAAACAATATTGTGTTCAATTGATTAAAAACATCTTCTATATCCGACAAGTCAGTAGGTTGCAACATCTCAATACTTGAATCTAAAATGATTCTTTCCTTATCGTGGTTTTCATCTTTGGCAATAAATCCATATTTTAGTTTAAGAGAAGAATATTCTCCCTTAAATACTTTTTCATTCATCCACTGCGTTACATTCTGATTTTCCGGTATTTGTGATTTAAAGTTTCCATTTTCTAGTAACTCTTTTGAGAAAATCTTTCCCATAAGTGTTTCAGTTAATGTCCTTTTGCTTGCTATATTGCTATATGGCCATATATTAATCTTTCTGATTTCGCAAGATTGGATTTTATCTAATTTGGCAACCGATTCTATGAAAGTTTTTGCTATTTTGATATAGGGAATAACCGATTCTTTGAATGTTTTATAATTTTTCCTTCCTATTTTTATTATGAGTCGTTTGTTTGTGATATAGAAATCTATAGCCATCTCTTGAGAAGAAATCACCACTCCATTCTCTGTTATGGCTTCTTCTTTTTCAATGTTGATATTGAAAGATTCTAATGCGAAATGTTGGAGGTCACTGAATACATCCTTTATTGAAAGTCTGTCTTTAATGCTTTCATATTGTATTTCTACAAATGTATTTTGTAAGAACGTATTCTTGTAAATACGATGCTCTATTTCTTTAAAAGGGTAATCCATGTGACATTCTTTTAACTGTTTCTTTATCTGATATTGCAAATGTACATATTTTAATTGAGAAATGCCATTTCCTTTGAATTTATTCGTTTATGCTAAAACCTTTTCAGCATCAGTGTAGCATAATCGGATTTCAAAACCAACTCCTTTCCGTTGGCTTTCACCACTTCAAACTCTGTATCCAAAGCATTGATG
>OFGB01000085.1_pt1 | contig 71766 bp, 71 predicted proteins | sample 1521491 | NCBI WGS metagenome assembly OFGB01 (sample SAMEA3504095, study PRJEB24116) | mouse gut metagenome | biome: mouse gut; feature: mouse-associated habitat; material: faeces | place: Denmark | collected 2011
GGTAACTTTGATGCCTAATTATATCGTAGCGGACTGGATGGGCATTGCGGACAGCAGTCTTGCCATTATCCTGCCCGGTATCTTCAATCCGCTGGGAGTCTTCCTTTTACGGCAGTTTATGAAAAGCATGCCGGATGCTTATATTGAGGCGGCAATGGTGGATGGGGCGGGGCATGGAAAGATATTTTTATGGGTGGTGCTGCCAATGGTAAAACATGGGACAGCGGCAGCGGCAATGCTCACCCTTTTGGACTATTGGAATCTGGTAGATCAGGCGGTCATATTCATCCAGAATTCAGAAGCACAGCCGTTATCCATTTTTCTTGCAAGGATTAACAGTGGCGAATTAGGAATTGCGTTTGCCGGCTCCTGTTTCTATGCGCTGCCGGTACTTTTGGCGCTGCTTTATGGTCAGGAGTATCTGAAAAATGGAATTGCCATTACGGGGCTGAAAGGGTAAGAGAAAATTTCAGGTATCACCGGAATTTTTGTAGATGAAAGGAATGGAAAATGGATAGGGCAGAGAGTGGAAAAAAAGCATTTAAGGCAATATTTGCAGTTTTAGCGGTTGTTTTACTGGCACTGACGTTTCTTTCAAAATCCTTTTATAATTATCGGCTTCCAGTGGTAACGGCGGCGCTGCCCAAGCAGGGCAGACTTTCGTTTACAGTGGAAGGAACTTCAGAATTTGTCTATGCGTACACTGAACCTGTCTATGCAGACATTGACGGCAAGATAAGGGAGATCCTGGCGGATGGGGGGGATGAGGTAAAGGCAGGTCAGACCTTGATGCGGGTTGAATTGAATGCAGCAGGGGAAATGTATGACGTCAAGGCGGATAGGGATGGGATTATCTCCTGGATCGGGGTCAGCAAAGGAATATATGTGTCCTCCGTGCAGAATACGGTTTTATATGAAATTGCTGAGAAGTCGGAAGACTGGGTGTGCTGTCTGAGTATCAGCGAAGAACAGTTTGAACATATCAGCATGGACAGCGTTCCAGTGCTGGAACTTGTGGATCAGGACGAATGGGTGGAGGGAGAAATCAGTTCCATCTTCGGCTATGAGAGCCGGGAGCAGCAAGGTTATAAAGTGAATATCACAGTGAGAAGCGCAGATACGCCCCTTGCAGGGGAGCGGGTGAGAATAACCGTCAAGGAAGACAGCGAGCTATATGATACGCTTATTCCGGCAGCAGCACTGTGCAAAGATGCAACAGGCTATTATGTTTTGGTAGTGCAGGAGAACAACAGTGTACTGGGGGAAGGGTACAAGGCCCGCAGGATGTCCGTGGATTTACTGGGTTCAGATGAAGCCTGCTGTGCAGTAAGGGGACTGCCCACGGATGAGCTTGTCATCATAGCATCTACAAGTGAAATTGCAGATGGGAGCAATATATTTTATGAGGGAGATGGCACAGGATGAAGGGAAGATTCGGGAGAAAATTACCGGCGCTGTTAATTCTTGTGGGAGCGGCAGGAATGTGTCTGTTGTCTTGGCAGAAAATACAGCGTGCAGCGTGGGATGGGGTGTATGCGTTATCATTCCAGCGTAATGACCGGATTTTTACAGAAAGTGATATTGCCAATATTGAGAAGGAGGGGATTGACCTGACCTATACGCTGCAGGTTTATCCTGATGTGTTGAACGGTTTCCGCAGGGAGGAAATTCCGGTCTCTCTGACCAACGAAAACTACGCATTTTTTACAAACACCCATATGCAGAAAGGAGCTTTTTTTAACGGTATGCAGATAGACGGGAAGCTGGCGGTAACGGTGCTTAATGAGGAGGCAGCCATTCAGCTTTTTGGGAACCGGGAATGCGTGGGCGAGACTGTGTATCTGAATAAGGTGCCTTATGAGATCATAGGGATCATGGCAGGGAAGGACGGGGAAGAAGCGGGAATCTATGTCCCATATTCCACAAAAAACTTTCTGGATATTCAAGATTTGGAAATCAGCCAGATTTGGTGCGGGTTTCCGAACCTTGCTGATGCGGCACTGGTGATGAAGAAGGTGGGGTATCCCATAGAAATGCTTGAGATGATACAGATAGATCTGGTAAAGGGCATTTTCTTGCAGAGGTTTCTTTCCTTGCTGATTATAACGGACGCATATGCCGTATTTCTTGCCTGCAGATGGGTATGGAAAGGGAGGAAGTGCCTTGCTCAGATAAAGGCTTTTAAGCAGAATGGGAATACAGACGCGAAATGGTTCGGTATCAGTGCGTTACAGGTTCTGGGTATTTGCATAGGGGTTGTTCTGTTATGGAAAGCTGTGGAACTTGCCTGGTGTGTGCCGCCCAGCTATGAACTGCCGGGAGGCGGTTGGAAAGAGATATTTTTTTGTATCATGGATTTTTATCTGCTTGCCGGTGCAGGATTAGACAATATGCCGTTATTATCACAGTGGAATTTGGTTTCCATACTTTCCGCAGCAGTGTATGTTTATTGCTTTTCTCTGTGTATCTTTGCCCGAAAGCCTGTCGGGATGAAAAATTTATGGGATCTCCAAGACAGAAGTGAAACTCAGCGGTAATTTCTTTGCTGTGAATTAGCATGTAATAACCGACCAGCGTATCTGACTTGCAATGCCGGGGGCAGGACGGCGCTCCCTCAATCCGGATGCGGACCCCGGCGGTTCTATCCACAGGGGTCCGCATCACGATTTAGGATTCAGAAAGGATCTGTAAAATGATACATAAGGTTACAACAGTCAGGAACACTTTCATCTATATATCCGGTATCCTCAAACCCAACCTTTTTGTACATCCAAAGTGCTGCAGCATCGTTTTTATTCACACACACTTCCACCTGACCATACTTTCTTTCTTTAGAGAGCGCTGAAAGAATCAGGCCCAGCGCCTCCGTGCCATAACCTTTGTTTTGGAAATGTTGGTCAATCATAAACTGCTGTAAGTCGTAACAGGCTGGTTCTTCATCCATGTCTTTTACAAGGGCGACGCCTATGATATGTTCATCGTTGGATATAGCGTAAACATTGGCATTACAAGAACGATAGATATATCCTCTGGCTATAATTCCAAGAGGTGTGTCAAGAAATTTCCTTTGCTCTTCACGTACGCTGAGCGAGACAACATCCAACCAATTTTGCTCAGTGACATCAACTAATTTTATCATATTGAATCCTCCAGATTTTATTGGAGAGTCAGATTTCGTGGACCCTCCATACACGAATATTTTTCATATACGCTTCACCTCTTTCTGTTTTTTTGCAAAATCAGCAATATTATTATGGCATATTTGTTTAGGAGTTGCAAGGTGCTGAAAATAGTATTTCTGTTCAAACGAACAATCCCCATTCAATTCAAACCAAAGCCCGCGCTGTGATCTAAAATTCACTTGTCCATTATAAAATCCTCCAGTATAATGTATTCGTACATATGCCATAGTTCTCCCATTGTCACACTCTGTTACAGCATGTATAACAGAGCAGGATTGCAGGTGAATTTATCAGTAAATTTTGTACAGCATCGTGCTGATGGATAGAAGGTGTCACAATGAAAAATATGAGTTGCAGGGAGGATGCATGATTGATATATATTATGTGGAAGATGATAAAATCATATCCCAGACGGTTAAAGATTTTCTTGGACAGCAAGGCTACAGGGTTTCGGTTTTTCCTACGGTCAGCGGTGCAAAAGAGGCATTGAGGGTCATGCGCCCCGGGGTTGTTTTGGTGGATTGGAATATGCCGGATGGGAATGGAAATCTGCTTGTACAGTGGATCCGGTCAAAATGGAAGGAGCTGCCTGTAATTTTTCTTACGGTTCGCGGAGATTCCTGTGATATTGTTTCCGGCTTTGAGAACGGTGCGGATGATTATGTGGTAAAGCCTTTTGAATTGGATGTGCTGCTTTCGCGTATCAAGGCTCTGCTGCGGAGAACAGGGGATGCCTCGAAACAATACTTATCCTGCGGATCCATATCCCTTGACATGAAAAAAATGCTGGTTCGTGACGGTGTGGAGGAGATAAGTTTAAGCCCGTCAGAATATCAGCTGCTCTTGTACCTTTTGCAGAACAAAGGAAAAACAGTCACAAGGAGAAAATTATTGGAAGAGATCTGGGACAGCAATGGGAACTATGTGAATGACAACACGCTTACCGTTACCATGAAGCGCCTCCGGGAAAAGCTGCATCAGCCGGCCTGTCTGAAAACGGTCAGGAGCGTAGGGTATCGGATGGAGGAACTGGAATGAGCGGGAGAAAAAATATTGTGATTCTGACAGGTATTGTATTGGCAGTAAGCCTGCTTGTGGGTTCCGTTACCACAATGATTCTGTCAAATCATTATAACCATGCACATATGCAGGTGTTAGGTGGAATTTGCCGGAAAATCATACAAAAGCAGCCAGAAGCAGAACAGGCTGTATTGGAGGCATTAAAAGAATACCAACATGGACCGGCCAGCCTGCCGGGAGAAAATATTATTTTGGCATATGGCTACAGTCCGTCAGATTTTTGGAAGTCAGCCGAAAAAAAACAGTATATTTACCTCGGCTTCTGTTTTACTGGCTGGGGCGCTGTTATTTCTTATTGCATGTTTGCTGTGGCGGCAAAAGGATAACATGCGCATAAAAATGCTGACAGAATATCTGGAAAAGGTAAACACAGGAGGCAGCGGTGTCCTTTTTCAGGCGGGCGAAGATGAATTTTCTAAATTGCAGGACGAGATCTATAAGACGGTGACTGAATTACACCAGACAAGGGATGCAGCGCTGAAAGCCAGGAATAATTTTGCGGAAAACCTTTATAATATCGCCCACCAGATCAAAACGCCTATCACTTCTATTTCTTTATCTCTGCAGATGATGCACGAAAAGCCATCCCCAGGACATTTGGAACAGATACACAGGCAGCTTTCCCGTATGGCACATTTTGAAGAAGCGCTGCTTTTGCTATCACGCATTGACACCGGAACTTTGTCCCTGAAGCAGGAAAAAGTTGATGTTTTCACGGTTCTCATGCTTGCGGCAGACAATCTTCAGGAAATGTTTTTAAAGGCAGATGTCTCTGTCCATATACCGGAGTCAGGTGAAATACTGATTCAGGCGGACATGGAGTGGACAATGGAGGCGGTCATAAATGTTATGAAAAACTGCATGGAACATACGCCGCCGGGAGGAAGCGTCCACTGTTCCTATGAACAGAATCACAGCAGCGTTGTGTATCAAAAGGCGGATTCAGTGTGCATATTGCCACAGCAGGCGCAAAGCCAGGAACTGCTGGCATTAGGGGGTTTGGAAAAGTTTTCAGGGGGTTCGTTTCAGATAGAGGCGCCCATAATAATATTGGATGATGAGAGTTTCGGTGATTTTTGTGGACAGATAGGGATAGCTTCCAGGCTTGACGGTACAATCATCTTAAATCGGTTTTGGGACAGTGTAAACAGTAATTTCCGTTATCCGGAATACATTCCTTATGTGAGAGAAGATATGGATATGGTTGTACTGAATAACGCTGCTGAAAAAGGGGATATGGCACCTGAAACCACAGTAAAGGTTCCGGTGTTGGCCTGTACAAAGGAATATCCGCTTTTGAGGGAAGCCTATGGAAAAGCCGGATATCCTCTGGTACAGTTTATGTCTGTGTCCTTGTGGAAGGAGATCAAAGGACAGATGGGCGGGGCAGGGCAGGATACTTATGTCCGGGTGCTGGCAAACGACAGGACGGAACCGGATACGTTGAATGTGCTGGAAGATGAGATAGCGCATATGGTCAGCCCCAAATATGAAATGGAAAGCGAGAACCGTATTCAGGAAAGAGAAGACAATGATAAAATGATAGAGGGGTATGAACTGATATTAGGCGGGTTTTGCGTCCTTCTTGCAATGATCGGGGTTGCCCATGTGTTTTCCCATACCCTTGGTTTTTTGCGTCAAAGGAAACGGGAATTTGCCCGGTATATGTCTGTTGGGCTTACACCGGAGGGGATACGGAAAATGTTCTGCATTGAGGCGTTGGTGATTGTCGGACGTCCGGTGCTTGTCACATTGGGGGTGACAATCGTGGCTGTGGCATTCATGATAAAGGCAAGCCACTTGGACCCTGTGGAATTTATTCTGCTGGCTCCCATTGTGCCGATTCTGTTGTTTGTCTCAGCTGTATTTGCATTTGTAGCTTTGGCATATTATCTCGGCGGAAAAAGGATACTCAAAGTCAGCCTGGTGGATGCGTTGCGTGATGATACTATGATGTGAAAAGAGCAATGTTTAGGTGGAATCTCTCTAACGGGTGAACATGAAAGGAAAATCTGGATACACGGCGGGATCCCCAAAAGAGTATGGCTGTGAATTGATAGACCATTCACAGCCATGAATCAATCAGGTGATAATGAAAATAATCACTCCCGACAAGGCGGATAAGGGGAGATAAAAAAGCAGTTCTGTCGGGGATATCAGACAATTCCATAATTTATTATTCTTAAGATCAGAAAAAGCCCTGGTGTCCATATTAAAATCAATTTGGTTTGGGTTTAACCCGGTCACGTGCTTATATAACGTCCTGTAAGAGCGCTCCTTCGATAAATAAAACGCATCCAGTCCCCAGAAAACTATAATCGGAATAAACAAAAACCAGAAATTTGTTCCAATAGCCTCTCCTGACAATGTAAATATTCCAGCTACCAAAGTGACTGTCCAGCCTTTTAAGGCAAAAGAATTGTTTGCCATTCTGCTTATCACTTCTTGTATCATTTCCAAGTGTCTCATTTTTGGTTCTTCCATAGGTATCTCCTTCTTCTCAGCATGGTTTCAGCGGTTTTCGTCAGAAAAGAAATGTAGCCGCCTGTTCTGTAAAAGATGTTCATATTCCTTATCAGTCAAATTTGCAATATAATAGGTCTCCTTATAGTCATATCCTGAATGAGCTTTGATGGACAATTCAAGCATCTTTTCATCATCATAGATGTTCATGTTTTTTATCTCGTCGTGAAGAACCGATTCCAGTACTACCTTTCCGTCGGGAAGTCGAACGAAAACAATGCGATCCTGTCGGCAGACAACAAGCCTTGATAGATCAGCTGTTACATATATGGACAAAACATGACATATATTTGCCGCCTTGGCTGCATCTGCTGATAAAAGTGTCTGTATTTTTATAGTTTCTTTATGTAAGTCCGCATAAAGCTTCAATTCTCCTGTATCATTGCAGAAAACCGCGATTCCAATTTCCGGCAGTAACTGTAACATAATATTTGATTTTTGTGTATGGAAAGAGGAAACTGGTATGATAGAGATTTTATCCTGTTCTTTCCTGTATTTCCATAACACAACGATACCGTCACTGTCCGCTGTAAGGATGGAATGACATTGCTGGTATATCTGCATGCTGGTGATATCTTTTTTATGTATGCTGTCTATTTCCGATAAGACATTATTTTTAATTTCCCATAGCCGTAAATATCCTTTTGTACAGCCGATGAATAAATTCTCTACGTCAATAAAGGCATAGGTATTACATTCATAAATTTCCTGATCCAGGCTTTTGCTGATATGCTTTCTTAATAACTCACTTACAGATTTTCCGGGTGGAAGATCCAACTTTTCATCAGAAAGCATCTCCGGCTGCTTTTTCACGCATACTTCTTTTTTCACCAAGAGCTGCCCGCTTTCGTTATATATGGCTATGCTTTTCCTTTCATGAAGGGCTGCAGCTATTATCCCCTTATACATAACCGGTTTTGCGGCGGAATAATTTCCTCCGTAATCCCCCAAGGGCTTATACATTTGACGGGATATCATGTGCCATAATTCTCCCTGAAATAATACCACTGGACAATAAACTTCCGGAAAATCCAATCCGGCTTTCAGTTCTTCGACAGGTACATTTTCCCAGTACACAATTCCGGTATCTCTTTTGAGCACCTGCACTATATTGTGCTCGTACAATAAAATAATATAGTCATCACCCATATCCGCCGTATATACACTGTTAAGTTTCTTGTGGGGTATGGTAGGGAAGAATAATATGGTATTATTATCTTCTTTCCATTCCGCTTTCTGTCCGTTATCATAAATATGAATACTATATGTTGTATCCTCGACCTTAAAAATATTAGTTTCAGAGTAAAATGTATGTTGCGGCTGACACCACTTTCGGTTCCAGAAAAAAACATACTTTCCGGAATTCAGGTTCCATCCCAGTAAATATCTGTCATCAGTCAAAAAAAGCATTTCGGCATTTTCAGAAAAGACAAGGTTTTTCCAGATACAGGAAAACTGTGTCGTGTAACTATTTAAAGGCGGGATATCCAGTGTTTTGTATGCCATCGTTTCCATGTTTAAGAGAAACAGAGTATAGCGAACAGTTAATGCCAGCAAACGGGTCTGATGATGGTATGACGCAGATATATGGTTTAACTGACAGTCTGGATAGAAAGATTTAAATACTGAGGGGGCTGACTGGGAAAACTGTATTTTCATATAAACCTGTTTTATCAGGAGAATCTTTTCCTTGTCGTATTTCCAAAGTTTCACCGTAATCTGATCATCAAACGTGCCGATATATCTTTCTCCCATATAGAAGAAACGAAAATCATTTCCATCATGTGCTTCTATTATCGGAACGACTTCTGCATTCAGACAATTTATAGCATAAAGATATTTATTATCTGTTGAATATGCATATGAAGATTTGCGGTCAAAGCAAATGACCTTGCTGCCGGTCGGAAGATTCAGATATCCGCAGTAATCATTATAGGCACTCTTTGAGCACAAAGCTTTTAAATAGGTCCATTCTATTTTACAGGGATTGTAGCTGTCAGGAATTTCTGACAAAACCCTAAGCGCGTCCCTGTTATTTCCTTCCCTGTGCCTCTTATAAGCAGCAGCGATAATATCATAATATTGATTTTCCCAGTAGAAAGTATTGGCAATGTTATACACGTCTTCAAAATGACGGCCAGTGATCTTTGCATAAATTCTGCTGGTCTCTTTACCCCATTCTTTTTCGCCCCGCATATCAGCTGCAAGTTTTTCCCGTAAGTCCTTAATGCTTTCAGGATAAAAAAGACTGATATCTCTATCTAATGGCGCTGAATTGGAGAGAATACATACGATATTATCCTTTCTCTCTAAAGTGTATGCATAATAGCTGCATTCAAATTCGACCCAGTTTTTCTCGGTTTCCTTATAGTTATTGATATAGGGTGAACAAACTAAAATCAGCCATTCAGATTCATTTAATCTTTGTTTCAAACTTTCCTCAACTATTTCTCCTGCCTCTGAATAGCTGCTGTCCCTGAAAAATTTAAAATTCTGATCTGGATCTGCATGCTCTGACAGATGAACCAGCCATTTCTCCAGTTTATCAACAAATTGTGTATCACGCGCAGTATAGCTGATAAACGCTTTAAAAACAAACTCCGTTTTTTCCATATCCTATTGCACCTTTATTGCAAAATTATTTGTCATTCCATAATGTAATTATAATTTTATGATTATGATTATGCAACTAAAATATCCATAAAATGGAGAAGTTTGTATGGGCAGGCAGGATACAATTAAAATGGCTGGAATCGCTTCATGTTTTATGATATGATAATGTCTGTAAGCATTTCTGGTTAATTACCTGGAAGAACGCGGTATATTTGAGGCAGGCATAAAATGTATAGACAGGCTTTAGCTGTTTTGTCATTGTGTGGGATTGATAAAAGGGTGTGGCGGATATAGAAAGGAGAAAACGGAAAGATGAAGTTTCAAGAAAAAGATATTGACTTAATGATAGATGGGCTGGGCATTGTATTTTATTCACCCGAAACAAACAAGAATATTCCTGAAGGTTATGACTTCTTTGGAGAAGAGTATGAAAAACCGGAAGATGTAATTAAGCATATCAAAAAAGGCGATGTAGTAGGTTTTTGCACTGGAACCAGCGGAGATTTTACACTGAAGTTCAGGGAAGGCTATCCTGATGAAAAAATATTAACAGAATACCCTGTGGCGCTTCGCTTAGGCATTGACATTCAAGACGAAAAATTATGTGTAATTGATTTGTATTGGTTGATGGATTGGAATTCAGAATGTCCTATAGAACAAATTATTCCCATAGATTCAGGATACTATCACATTACATTATGCACAAGGCAGCCTGATTCGGGAGTTTGGGGTGATGAACAGACAATCTTTGTATATTTAAATAAATTGGATTCCATGCCGGAATTGAAGTATCTTGGTGTACCTACGCTGCTTCCGCAGGGATCAGACTAATATTGTCAGGTCCTTGTGTTTCTGTCAAAATAGAGGATTGCTGTTCCAGTTCATATACCCTTGCTTTGGTCAGTTCTGCCGCCGTTGTGGCCTCCAGCAGCGGCTGCAAGCTTCCGCCCTCATTCTCCAGCCCGGCTGCCAGAACTTCCGCGTCCTTGGATGCAATCCAGTCTCGTTCCGCAAAACTTCCATGTCTGCTTTGCTGAGGTTCTCTTCCAGCAGGCGCCACACAGTGTTCAGGGTATCGTCCCACAGCTGGGACATCTCTCCGGCTGTGTGGCGGCTTCCTCCTGCTTTTTCTCCACTTCTTTTTCCCGCTCTTCGGCATTGGAAATCTCCATGGCGATTTTTTCAGAAAGGCTCTGCTGGGAGGCGGCCTCTCCGGATGCATTTCTTTCAGCTGAATTTTCGGAAAAATCTTTTCTGGATTGTCCTTCCTCCATTTCACTTTCTTCTATTTTCACAGCCGTCACAAAGGGCATGGAATCCTCCTCCGCCTTTCCGCAGCTTACTGTAAGAAGCAGTGCCAGGAGTGCCGGCAGTAAAATCCTTCTCTTTTTCATAACCATACCTTCCTGTTCGTACTGGTGAAGATTATACGTAAACGGTAGATAGGTTCTTTCCACTGTTAGGTGAAATGGCCGTATTTTTGATCAGACAGATACAGTATTCTGGAATATTTTGCCCCGGGAACTCTGGTTAAATCAACAAACAGTGGAAAGAACCTTTTTAAGGCTGACATTGACAGCAGCAGGGCGGTGATGGCATATAAAAAGCCGGTGGGTTATGGGGCAGCGGATGGTTCCTTTGGGAATAGAGATTCTTCTGCGGCTGGACAGGATGCCTTCCACGTATCCCCAGGGCCTGAGTTTGAGGAATGTACAGCGGTGGTACAGTTTAAGACGCACTCTGATGGATACAGAAAGCGGATGAAGGAGTTTGTCAATAACGGGTTCTGGGATTATGGGGAACATCTGCTCCATGCGGTGTATAATCTGGAAAATGGACGTGTGGAGTGTGCGTTGAATCATTTAGGCGGTGCCTTATACACTGGAGAACAGTGAGGGTGATCCTGCGGATAAATGTGTTGGCAGCATTAAGTGGGTGAACCGGATTTATGATACGGACTGGTATGAACTTTATGCTGTGTCAGTAGACAGTTTTGATATGGACAGCGGGATTGCTGTGGGTGGTACATTGAGCGCCGAAGAACAGGCGGTAATCCAGGAAGCGATCGTCTTACGGTATGGCGATATTTCTTCCGCAAGGCAGGCACTGATTGTCACAGCCCTTGGACAGGTGGGGGCGGTGCGGTATTACTGGCGCGGGAAACCGGTGAATGCCGGGATGCCCCTTACGCTTTCCCTGAACGGCGCGGGGGAGGCGGCACTGGGGGCGTCCTGCACGGTGGACGGGAAAGGCAGGGCGGTGGCCGGTCTGGACTGTTTCGGCTTTGTGGGCTGGGCATACTGGACGGCTTTCGGGGTGAAGCCGGGCATGAGTACGGGAATCTTTACCGGCAGCCTGGGATTGGAGCAGATCGGGTTTGGGGAACTGCAGCCGGGGGATATCGGCCTGCAGACTGTGCCGGGGGCGGTCTCGAACCACATCGGAATCTTCCTGGGGCTGGACGGGAACGGGAAAGCACTGTGGATGCATTGCTCCGGGAGTAGTGGGGTCGTGGTGAACAATACGAATTGCTTTCGGCTGTATTATCGGTTGATGTCAGGATATAGCCTATTGTTGATAATATGATTGATCGGAGGCATCCATTATTTTTGTGTTAGTCCGTAATTGTGTTGGTATTTAAAATAATCTGTTTTCAGGCCGCATAAATTTGGAATGCCCAGAGTATATCTACTAACCCGCTTTCGAGCCCAACCCTTACCTTAAAGTAAAAGTCATGTCCGCTATGCGGCACATTGTATGGTTTTCTTCATTTGTTCTCAAATATAATAAATATGTTTCTTTAAATTGCCTATTCGTTCTTGAAAATACACATAATGTTCTTTACAATTCTGAATTGTTCCGTTATAATAGGAAAGTAGGGAGGTGCAGAATGAGATACTCAATTGAAATTGGAAAGATTATAGAAGGTGCATTAAAACATGATCAAGTTAAAGTATTTAATTATACAAGGCAGTTGGTTTCTAAATTGGAAGAAGATGGGGAAACAAGGGCGGCGGCTAAATTTAGCAGACTATTATCAATTCAGACAGAAACTACACTGACGGCTATGGGCAACACAAAAAATTTATCGGTTCCAGTTGACACGGAGTCCAGAACCACGCTTGCAGATATTGTTTATCCGGATAACAACAATATAGATGTGGTCTTATCCAAAAGAAATGCTGAAAAGCTGGACTCTTTTATTCTGAGTTATGAAAATGCGGATAAACTTAATAATCTGGGAATAGGGGTTTCCAATACATTATTATTGTATGGACCGCCTGGCTGTGGGAAAACAAAGTGTGCTTATTTAATTGCAAAAAGTCTGAACCTTCCCCTTGTCATTGCGCGGCTTGACAGCTTGATTTCTTCTTATTTAGGTACAACCGCCAAGAATATCCGCAGCTTATTTGAATTTGTCCAGAAAATCCCTTGTGTTTTATTCTTGGATGAATTTGATGCCATTGCAAAAGCAAGGGATGACAATAATGAGCTTGGTGAGTTAAAGCGTGTGGTCAATAGTTTATTGCAAAATGTGGATTCCATGAGTAAGGACAGCCTGCTTTTAGCAGCGACCAACCACCAGCAGTTATTGGATTCTGCAGTATGGCGGAGATTTGATTATAAGTTGGAAATTGAGCTGCCTGATAAAGAAGCAATCAGCAGGCTGATTTATTTATTTATTAATAACATGGGAAATCTTAACGAAAAAGATGTGATGGAGCTTTCGACATTGTTCTGTGGATTGAGTGGTGCAGAAATTGAAGAGCTGATTACGAAATCAATAAGGAATTCCATTATCCATAACTGTCCATTCGATAAGAAAAATATATATGAGGAATATTTTGCTTCCAGGAATATATTGCCCCAGAATTGCAGCGATAACCGCAGGCTGCTTCAGCTTAAAGCGAAGCATTTACGGAATTGCAGTGAAAAGGTATTCAGCCTGCAGGTGATTGCCGATGTCCTGGGAAGCTCTAAAACAACAATACAGAAAATCGTAAAGGAGGAAGAGGCAGATGGGCAAGAATACCCTGCCAATAAAAATAGTCCTTCAAAAGGCGGAAGATATTTTCCCTAATCATGGCGGCGGAGAATCCAAATTTTTTGGGGAAGTAACCCCGCAAGTGCAAAGGGAAATGTCCGATAAATTTGAGTCTTTATTAGAGTTTTATGGTGGTGTTTTTGAAGAAAATGAAAATATACCTGCTGTAGGTAAGATAACGGTAAAACCCGAGGCAATTGCTAAATCACACAAGCCGGATGCCCTATGCAGGAACTGCCCCATTATTGGAACAGAAGATTTAAATGAAATATATATAAAGGTAAAGAGAAAATCCATACAGGAAACTATAAAATTGATCAAGAATCCGCCATCAGTAAAATTCAGGGCTAATATGACTGCTGTTTCAGATATTCAGCCTGTTAAAACTGATGAAAAAATTTCCCTGTCACTGATTGCGGCGGCAAAAGACGACTTTTCTGCAATTAAGGATAAGATAAAAATCAGAATTTTTGATTTTAATGATGACTTTGACAACGCACAGATATGGGATTATGTATATAGAAAACTGAAAGCGCTGGGTATATATGAGAAATGTGAAGTTATTTCATATGGCGAACACATAAAGTTCCTTAAGGCAGAGGTACGTTCTTATGAGGATGTTGTAAACATTGCATCCATCAATGGTGTTAAGGCTGTCGATTTTTTTCAAGAATACTCCCTTCCAAAAGATGACTTTTCATCAACTGAGTTACAGGCACTTTTGGATCGTGAGTATGCTGACAGTGAAGTTACGATTGGGATAATTGATGGCGGAATCAGTGAGGACAATCCTTATTTAAAGCCATATATTATTGCGAAAGAAAAATATGTTGATGATGCATACCGCAACCCGTATCATGCAACTTTTATCGCATCGACAATTCAATACGGAAATATGCTGAACGGCATCGGCAGTCCTGTCTGCTATCGGTTTAAATTTGTGGATATTATTGCAATACCGAACAGCGATGAGGATTTTGGACCTACAGACACGATATCTGAATATGATTTAATGGATATCATTGAGGAAGTGATGGAAAAGTATTCAGATTCAACAAAAATATGGAATCTGTCATTAGGCATAGAGGATAAACCATGCAGTGGGTCTATGTCTGATCTGGGCATATTTTTAGATTATATTCAGGATAAATACCATGTCCAGATATTTGTATCCAGTGGAAACATTAACAAACTGCCATTGAGGAACTGGCCGCCCCAAAAGGGGCTTGGTGAACATGACCGTTTAATATCCCCGGCAGATTCCGTGAGGGCTGTGACAGTTGGTTCCGTTGCTTTATTTGAATCAGATGATTCCATTGTCAAAGTGAACGAGCCATCCCCATTCAGCCGGAGGGGTCCGGGAGCTAATTATGTGGTGAAACCAGATATCGTGGATTATGGGGGAAATCTTTCTAAAACATATACTATTGATGGATTAGGGGTAAGGGGGCTGGGACCCAAGGGGGAAATAATTGAAGGGAATGGCACCAGCTATTCAACACCCAGGGCACTGCAGAAGTTTGCGTCTATTTATGAAGAAATGATGGAGCCGGATATTCTTCTTGCGAAGGCAATGCTCATCCACTGCGCAAGGATGAATTCCCGGGAATTATTAGATGAGAGCCCCGATAATATAAAATATTATGGATTCGGGATTCCCTCACCAAATGTCCAGGGGATACTTCAATGCAGCGAAGATGAGGTAACACTTGTGTTTAAACAGAAAATATCCCAAGGCTCCCATCTTGAAATGTATGATTTTCCTTATCCTAAATCGCTTGTCAGGAATAATAAGTACATTGGAGAAATTGGAATGACATTGGTATATCTGCCGCCCCTTGATGCACGTTATGGACGGGAATATTGCCGGACCAACATTGATGTAAGTTTCGGTACATATTCCTATCTTCCGGACGGGAGAATAGATTACAAGGGACAGGTTCCCCTTGAGACCAGATGGGATGAAAGGTATGAAGCGGCCAGAGTTGAGCATGGTTTTAAGTGGAGCCCTGTTAAATCTTATTATAAGAAATTCAGTCGGGGCGTACAGATTGGTGATGGCTGGAAACTGAGAATTGACCTGACATCCAGAAATGGTATGTATGTTCCTTCCCAGGAATTTGTTTTGATAATTACAATTAAGGATCCGAATGGCAACGACATTTATTCTGAAATTGCCACAGGCCTGAGAGAGCGTGGATATATAACGAATAATCTGGAAACAAGATATCAGACGCGTCAGAGGCGATAGGCATTAATGTACAAATAATTCAGGCATCAGCTCGAAATGAACTAATGCTCAATATTACCCAGCTGCATAAATAATGGATGTCCAAATTGTGGATTATAGCCGCCAATTCAATTTTAGGCTGATACCATGATTTACAAAGCAGGCAGCTGGGAATTTGATTTTTTCAATTTTTTTGATTTTTCGACTGTTATAAGCTAAGACAAAATAGGTTGATTGCATCTTCGCAAGTTAGTTAAGAAAAGGTGTTTCCTATGGCAATGAATTATGATAGATTATGGAAACTGTTGAAATAGAATTTACTAAGGTGGATGACAACCTATAAAATACTGCCCAAACACAACCAAGTCCCGATTATGGGACAGAGTAAGTGCTATATTTTGAATAACAATGCAGAGGAAGCCGGGAAATGTGGTGCAGAAATTGTAATATTGAGCTAAAAGATAAAAAGTGCCTGATTTGCGGAAGAGATACAGTCGAGGATGTGCCGGTTGAGATAGACTGGTGCTGCAATTGCCAAGTGCCCGTTTTGCAGGAGATATCTCAGGCGGACAAAGGAATCTGTCCAAGGTGTGGTAGGAAAATGAAATACATGTCTGCCGATATCCGGCCTGTGTTCCTGAAGAGAGGATGCTGCTTGAGATACTGCTTGGTTGCAGGCTTAATGAATGTCTTAAAAAGTCGGTGTGGGCTATAAACAGCAGATATTATATTGAAGGGAAATCGGTGTCTTTGCCAAAGCCGTCAAGGATACTCAAATATGTTATTTTACCATTGAACCTGCCAATGATTACAGTTATACAGTTTCTTTTGTGGATCACATTGGGGAGGAACATTCCCGGGAGTTTACCGATAATTTCACCCAGGATGGGCAGATTCTGATTGCAATACGGTATACTGACAACGCTTGGACCATTGAGTATGACAAGTAAGGAACTGTTAAGAATTAACTTTGCAGATGACGCAGCAGGAGGCAGGTTCATGTTTTATAATGACACACACAGACAAATAAAGAGCCTTGCAGGCAGAATTATGCTGGGAAACCGCCGCCGCAATGTCTTTGTCGTAATTGCCATCGGAATGACCACATTTTTGATCTCAGCCATTCTATGCATTGGCGGCGGATATTTGAAAAGTGCGGCGAGACAACAGGAAATGTTAAATGGTACGGCAGCGGACTTGATCCTGACAAACCCCACAGAACAACAGATACAGGCGTTACAGCAGGACGAGGACATAACAGCTATGGGAATCAGCCGTCAGATCGTCTTTATTGACACCACAGCCCATCCCCGCATCAACAGCATTCTTCTTCGCTGGTGCGACAGAGTTGAATGGGAGCAGCATATCTCTCCTGCCATGGGAAAGATAAACGGGCACTATCCTGCATCCCGAAGCGAAATCATGCTGCCCACATGGGTGCTGGAACGAATGGGCATCAGCCACCCGCATCTTGGTCAGACAATCCTGTTCTCATTCCGCTATGGTTATACGGATATTCACTGGAAACCCTTGTCAGAGGCAGAAGATTTTTCCTTTACATTGTGCGGCTGGTACGACGATTACAGCGGCAATAAGATGTATGATAACGCCATTGGGTATATTGCAGAGGAATTTTGATGTCTTAAAGAAAAACAGCAGTAGAACCTCTCACGGCGACAAAGTTTTCAAAATGGCGGTCAGCAATGTTTTTCGGAACAAAAAAGGAACTGCACTGGTGCTTGGCTCATTATTTTTAGGAATCAGCCTGTTTGTCATTGTGAATGGAATACTGGCGGGACTGGATGTTTCCTATCTGGCAGACGAGTATATGGATGATGATATTGTGATTGAAATAAGCCCAAAGACAAAGCTTGAGGAGAATATTCTGGACCAATTACAGGCAGTTCCCCATGTGCAGGAGGTCTCCTATACCACAAAGCTTAATGATCAGTGGTTTATTGACAGGGACAATGTGCTTGAGAGATATATTGCCGATTTCTGCGGCACTGGAACGGTACCGCAGGAAGCTATTCTGCAGTATGCCAATGGGAATCAGGACCAGACGTATCTATTTGGAATTGGGGAGCAGGACTTTCACAAAGCTGCTTCAAGTATGAACAGTTCCCTGGAGTATGAAGATTTTTGTCAGGGGAAAATAGCGTTTCTGGCTTCTGCAACCATTGTGCCATATGAGGGAACTGACGTCAGTGGAGAGATAGAGATACTATTGAATAGAAAGATATACTCTATTGAACTTGCCCCCTGTTATTTGTCCGCCACATTCAGAGAGGATGGCAAGACGCTTCTTGCTCCTAACATCTATGTGAGCCAGGAATGGCTGGAGCAGATCGGTGTGCCCGGACAGATCAACAGGATTGCGGTACAAATCGGTAATTCAGAACAGGCTTTAAAGACTGTGAAAGCTATGTTTGAAGCCTACAGCGGGGTTGGGATCACATCAAAAGTGGAAAAAATCAAAGAGCTTAAAGCCAGTTTTGGGGGGATTACTTTTCTGGGAAATGCGCTCAGTGTTATTTTACTGGGAATAGGCTTAATGAATTTTATCAATATGATGTATGTGAGTGTCAGCAGCAGGGGCAAAGAACTGGCTGTTCTGGAGAGTATCGGCATGACTCGGAAACAAATCTATAGAATGCTGTTCATAGAGGGGAACACATATGCCATACTCACAGCCATGTTGATTTTTACATTGGGCAGCGCCGTATTGTATGAAAGCTTTCAGATAGTAAAAACTCAGGCGTCCTATGCAGTGTTCGCTTACCCTGTCAGTCAGACAGTCATATCCCTGGCTGTGGTGACTGCAATCTGCAACCTGGTTCCTGTATTCGTTTACAGGACAGAAAGCAGCCACAGTATAATTGAGCGGCTGAGGGGAAATGATTAGGGCCACATTCCACAGCATCCAGAACGCATCCCACAGCAAAGGTATGAATCCTTCCATTCCCAGCGTCGAAAATGATAAAAGAAGCTGCCGGTAAAGGCGGTTTTCTGTCAATATCAAATGGCAGGAGGAACATGCTTATGGCAATGCAGATTGACACAAACTATGACCATTTCAGAACCGATTATTCAGAGAGGGTGAAGGAGAAACAGGCTGCAGAGAGGGCGGAGGAGGCAAAGGGGACAGAGGCCCAGAGGGCCGGAAAATCCTCTCAACCCCAGGATGAATATATCAGCAGCGAAAAATCGGAGCAAAAGCCCTCCGGGCTGTACCGGGCAGGCCATGACGCCAAGGGAAATCGGAAAATCTTTTTTGAGGATCCGAAAGCGGGCGGGAAGAGCCAGGGACAGCCGGCAGAGAAATGTGTCGCCGATACCCATAAGGTTGACGGAGAAATCAAGCGATTGAAAGAGGAAAAACAGCAGCTGGAACAGCAGATTCAATCCGCTTCCGGAGACGAAGAGATTCGCCGGAAGCTGGAGAAAAAACTGGCCCAGGTGGAGAATGAGTTAAGCCGGAAAGACAATGATACCTACAGGCGGCAGAATGCTTCTGTATCAGTTTGAGGGTGAAAAGGGACAGCGTCTGCCAATACACTGATTGTTTTTCTGTGAATAGCGGCATACGATTTCAGACTTCTCCATAACTACATGGAAATTGTCAGCCACAAAATCAATCGCAGCCAGGATGGACAGAAAAGAATCTCTTTTACAGCACCGGGGTCCTCCCACTTCTCCAATCCTGCCAAGTGCTTTGGAGGTCATCTGATGAGACAAGGCGAAGGGTTCATTTGTGAGAGGCGTTGACTTCGACAGGATGGAGATAAACATGCCGGAGCTGATACCTGCCCCGCAGGCGCCCCAAAACCCACAGGCGCCGCCGGGAACACTTTTCCCCCGGTTTATCATCTCAATCAATGCGGCGGGGAGATCAACCTCTCCGCCTGCATTTTTATATGCTGTCAGAAGAGCAGAGCCTACCATAACATGATGCTCTGGCCCATGCATGTGGCAAAAGGGCTGGGACATAAGTTTCGTGATGATTTCCACAGGGTTTTTGGAGGTTTCGTCCAGGCATAACCGGATGATACTGTCCACACCGCGGGTATGACAGTCATTACAGACAAAATGACCGTTGATGCATCTGGTCTTGCTGTTTTCTTTTTTATGGCATATTGCACACTCCATAGGTTCATCTGCTGCTGAATACTCCAGAGCAGCATTGCAGATCAGACATTCTTCTTTCATGGGCGCTACCTTCCTTTGCCGTTATTTCCTCAGGAATTCCTGGGTATTTTGTTTATTAAATTATAGCAGACAGTAAAACAGGAGTAAAGTGTCCTGGAAGCATTTCGCGGCATCTGGAAAACATTTCACAGCAATTCAGTTGTTTTGGTTTCTCAGGCAGGTTATAATAAAATATCATGGGCAGGAGGTGGCACATTGATCCATATTGCAATCTGTGATGATGAAAAATTTGTCCTTCATGTGCTTCTGATTATCCCACAGCAAGTAAGAGGTGAATTGCTCTGGCTTGGCTTTCCTTTCCTGTGCCCTGTTCAATAAAGATCATATTCCAGATCCATGCGTCTCATTAACTTCCCATTTTCCTGATAAACGCCGAAATCTTCCCGCAAATTAGAGCACTCCCACATTTTGTAACGCCTGAAAGTGTTGTCATAAAACACCGTATAACCAATACGGTTTAGCTGTGCAAAATCCCGTTGCCGCATTCTTTCATTAGCATTGGGAAAAAGCTCATAATAGCAGTCTTTACAGGAATAATAATCGTCTCCGCATTCCCAATAATAGGAACCTGTTTCAGTGTAAAGTTCATTCATCAGTCTCCCGATTCGGTTTAATTTTGACAAGTGAAGATATTTTCTGCTCTTCTGTCCCAGGGTGTTTTCCGCCAATGCACAAGGCATGTGGTTTTTTACAATATATGCCTTTTGCTTTGCGCAATAACAGACTTCCATAAGCCCTGCGTCCACCAGGGTTTTCATGTCTCTCTGTATCATTTTTCTGCCCATGGGAAGGCGAGAAGTGATATCGGCAAGTTCCACCTGCTGGCTTCCCTTAAAAATATCATACAGCAAAAGCTGACGGTCTGTTGGTGTCAATTCTATTGCGCCCATCCTGGTTCCCACCTTTGATTTCATTTCAGCATAGCTGTTAAGTTTCATTATACTTCATCAGCCGTCCTTTCAGCAACCTTTTCCGGAATGAAAAAAATGTATTGACAATTATTTCCTGTCATGGTATCCTAAGGATGGTTAGCGGTAGCTAACTATTATTTGACACAGAGAGTTAGCTTTGACTAATACATGGAGGAAGGTGGGGATATGATGCCGCTTACACTGGCAGAAGTGGAAGAGGAAAACATAATCAGAAAAATCGGAGGGAAGCAGGAGATTAAGGCGCATCTTGAGAAGCTTGGTTTTGTTGTGGGAGGGACGGTGACGGTGGTCAGCGCCGCAGGGGGCAATGTCATTGTAAAAGTAAAGGATTCCCGCATAGCCGTCAGCAGAGAGATGGCGCAGAAAATCATGGTTTGAGGTGCGGGGTATGCCCCTCAAAAACATTTTGACAGGAGGTACATGGGAGTGAAAACGCTGAAAGAAGCAAAGGTTGGCGATACCGTCCGGGTGGTGAAGCTTCACGGCCAGGGAGCGGTCAAGCGCAGAATCATGGACATGGGACTGACAAAGGGGGTAGAAGTGCAGACCCGCAAGGTTGCACCCCTTGGGGACCCTATCGAAGTGACGGTTCGGGGGTATGAGCTTTCTATCAGGAAAGCGGATGCAGAGCTGATTGAAGTTGAGAGCCTGTAGCAGGCCCTCTGTAAAAAATTGTCAGGGGAGGGATATCCCCTGTATTTTCAGCCTTATTGGTTAGCTATAACTAATCAAAGAAAGCGAGGAGAAGGATGAGTCTGAGAATTGCCCTTGCAGGGAATCCAAACTGCGGGAAGACAACACTGTTCAATGCCCTTACCGGGTCCAATCAGTTTGTGGGAAACTGGCCGGGGGTGACGGTGGAAAAAAAGGAAGGAAAGCTGAAAAGACATGAGGGAGTGACCATCACCGACCTACCTGGCATTTATTCTCTTTCCCCTTACACACTGGAGGAGGTGGTGGCAAGAAACTACCTTGTGAGCCAGCGCCCCGATGGGATCTTGAACCTGGTGGACGGCACGAATCTGGAGAGAAATCTGTACCTGACCACCCAGCTTGCCGAGCTTGGAATTCCTGTGGTGGTTGCCGTCAATATGATGGATGTGGTGGAAAAAAACGGCGACAAAATCAATACGGCAGAGCTGTCAAGAGCCCTGGGCTGTAAGGTGGTGGAGATTTCAGCTCTGAAAGGAGTCGGACTTATGGAGGCTGCGGAAGCCGCAGTGGAGGCAGCAGAGAAGGGAAAGACGGTGCCCAGGCATAGCTTTTCGGGAACCGTGGAACACGCTCTTGCCCACATTGAGGAGGCTGCGGTGCATGGGATGCCGGAGGAACAGCAGCGATGGTATGCCATAAAATTGTTTGAGAGAGATCAGAAGGTTTTAGAGCAGTTGAACCTGGCTGAGTCCGTTCTCTCCCATATTGAAACAGACATTCAGGCAGTTGAGGAGGAGATGGATGAGGATGCGGAATCCATTATCACCAGTGAGAGATATATTTACATCGGAAGTATCATAAAAGGATGTCTGCTGAAAAAATCTACAGGAAAACGCTCAAACTCCGACAAAATAGACAGGGTTGTCACCAACCGTTTTCTGGGACTGCCGATTTTTGCCGCCATTATGTTTCTGGTATATTATGTATCCATGGTGACGGTAGGAACCGCCGCCACAGACTGGGCCAATGATGGGCTGTTTGGTGAGGGCTGGCACCTGTTTGGCATAGGTGCTTCCGCCTATGGAGAAGCGGTTGAGGAATACAGTGATGCATCGCTGATTGTGCAGGGCTATGACGCATATGTGGAAGAAGCGGGCGGGGAGCCTACGGGAGATTTTCCGTATAAAGCCATGGACGAGGAAACACTGGAAGAAGTGACAAAGACAGCGTCCCTTGTGGATTATCAGGAGGCAGTTAGGCTTCTGGAACAGCACAAAGAAGAGCCTGACCCCGCGGCTTACGGCGTCTGGGTTCCCGGCGTCCCGGTACTTGTGGGGGCGGGGATGGAGGCTGTGGGGGCTGCAGGCTGGCTTGAAGGTCTTATGGTTGACGGCATTGTGGCCGGTGTGGGGGCGGTTTTGGGATTTGTGCCCCAGATGCTGGTTTTGTTCCTCTTTCTTGCTTTCCTTGAGGCCTGCGGTTACATGGCGCGTATTGCCTTTGTGCTGGATCGTGTTTTCCGTAAGTTTGGGCTGTCCGGTAAGTCTTTTATTCCCATGCTCATCGGAACCGGATGCGGCATTCCGGGCATTATGGCGTCCAGAACAATCGAAAATGAACAGGACCGCAGGATGACCATTATGACAACTACATTTATTCCCTGCGGCGCCAAGGTGCCGTTTATTTCCATGGTTGCGGGCGCGGTTTTCGGCGGTTCCCCATGGGTTGCAACGAGCGCATATTTTGTTGGCATGACAGCAATCCTTACCTCCGGCATCATGCTGAAGAAGAGCAGGATGTTTTCCGGTGAACCGGCTCCTTTTGTGATGGAGCTTCCCGCCTACCATATGCCCACTGCAGGGAATGTCCTCCGCTCCATGTGGGAACGTGGGTGGTCTTTCATCAAAAAGGCGGGCACGATTATCTTTCTGTCCACCATTGTGATCTGGTTTACCACTTACTTTGGATTTACGTCGGAAGGATTCAGAATGCTCGGCGAAGAGGAGATGGATCAGTCTCTTCTTGCTGCCGCCGGAGACGTGATTGCATGGATTTTCACGCCGCTGGGCTGGGGAAACTGGCAGGCAGCAGTGGCGTCCATTACGGGTCTGGTGGCAAAGGAAAATATCGTCGGCACAATGGGTATTCTCTATCCCGGCGGCTGGGCGGAAATCGGTGCTGCTTTCAGCAAGGCTTCCGGATATTCTTTCCTTGTTTTCAACCTTCTGTGCGCACCCTGCTTTGGTGCAATCGGTGCCATCAGGCGGGAGATGAACAGTGCAAAATGGACTTGGTTTGCCATAGGCTACCAGTGTCTGCTGGCCTACGGGGCGGCTCTGGTGGTATACCAGATTGGCTCAGCCTTTATGGGGAATCTGAATATTGTGGGTCTGTTTGGGGCCGTGATCATCTTGGGCGGTATGCTTTATCTGCTGCTTAGACCCAATAGAGATACCATAAAACGATCTGCTGAGATGAAAATAAAAACGGCAAAATAGTGTTTATAAAAAAGCAGCTGGAGGAGATATTTTCAGCCAGGAGAATTTTGGGAGAAGGAGTGCCAAGGTGAGCCCATATTTTGGAAGCAGAGAGCTTTCAGATATGGGCTTATAAGCAGCTGAACAGTTTGTCCCAGTGTTTACAGTATCTTGCGGCAAGAACAGTCCCGCAGAGCGCAGGATATGAAACGATAACAGGCAAGGCGGCGGGATAGTCAATGCTTATCACCGCCGCCCTGTTTTGGAGTTTTATCAGACTGATAAACTCAAATTTTTTGCTCCAATTCTTCTTTTGTAGGTATTTCAAATAATTCTGAGAACAGGATTTGATTTTGCGGTGGCTCTGCCCACGTGCCTATCGCCGGAACACATACCAGTAAGGTTCACTTCCGCCGAAGGAATAATCCCCGCTTTTCCACTGGACAAACAGATACGGCACCTGGCCTATTTCCTGAAGGATATATTTGCTGGCGGTGGACTGGGGCGTGCAGATTACGTATCCCTTCATCCAGCGCCATACCTCGGAGGTATCGGTGCGGAAACTGCCGTCATTCCTATTCCGAAAGCTGTTTTCCATGCCCCCGTCCTCCAGAAACACCGCCGTTCTCCAGTACAGATCCTCGTAAGGCAGTACAATATCAGGATTCAGAGGGTCAAATTCTTCTATATGCTGCACCAGGCTGCACACATTCCATTTTCCCAGAACAGAAGCATCCTCTGCCGGAAGGTCCGGAATCTCGTCCACGGACATAATCTCCTGTTTCCGGTATGCCTTGGAGTCCGTCTTTCGGAATACCCACAGCTCCGGCCTGCCGCCCCGATAGTAGTTGGGGCCCTTAAACTCCAGGAACAGGTAAGTCTCCCCGGCGATTTCTTCGATGGTGTACGCATTCTGGCTTTTCCGGTGAGGGTAGCCGCAGCTGGAGAACAGCAGCCCTTTTGTCCAGCCGAAGGACCAGTACCACTCGCCTCCGGGAAGAAAGTACAGCCCCTTTTCCATCTCTTTTATACATCCGGATTTCTGCTTCTCGGGATGGAACATTTCCCGGCAGGGCAGAAAGTCAATCATTTCCCAGTGACCGATGACAGCTTCATCATTTACAAAAGGCTTATCGAACTCCTCATTATGGCTCATGTCCAGCTCGCCCAGTTTCACCACGGGAAGCTTTATCTCCACTGTGCCGTCCTCATACATGATTTTACAGGTGGGACCTACAATCTGATAATCGTGGTCCAGCACATATTTCTGAAGGGCGATGACACCCTCCTCATACTCTCCGCAGGCACAGGCCAGGCTGGCGGTATCCTCCCCAAAGGATAGGGTTCTCTCAGAAAATCCGCAGGATTTTGGCAGTTTCCCCGTGATCTCCACCCCCAATCCGGTGTCAAAATTCCGGCTCACAAATTCTGGCTCATAGTCCATGAGCACTGTCCTGTGCCCCAAAATTCCCTGGGGGATGGCGCCGCGCATTTCCTGCAGATGATCCTCTGCCTGGGATTTTTCGGCAAGGATCTTCCGGTCATAGGCCAGCCTGATTCCATCGCTCTTTCTTATGACAATGTCAAACATAATTTTTCGCTCCTTTAAGTCATGGTTCAGGTTTTGGAGGATGGCTATGCGGCTCTGGGTCTGTCTCTGCAGTCTGCGCAGCTCCTCTTCCTTACCCTTGAGAAATGCGGACAGGTTTTCTTTGGGCAGGGAGAACAGTTCTTTGATCTCCCGCAGGCTGAACCCAAGCTCTTTCAGCGCGATAATGCGGTAGCAGTCGGACAGTTTTACAGCGCTGTAATAACGATATCCCGTCATCTCGTCAATGCGGTCCGGCGGAAGAAGCCCTTCGCTGTCATAGAACCGGAGGGTCTTTACGGGTATTCTGCACAGCTTTGAAAGCTCGCCGATTTTGTACATAACATCACTCCTTGTATCCATAAAATGTTGAGATTCTGTATCGCAGGTACCTTGCAGGAGTATCATAGCATTCCAGTTAAGGGGAGAGTCAAGGGAAAAATTCAGGAAAAAATTCATTGACCCTATTGACAGATGACCTTGGTGGGAGTATTATCCAGTTAAAAATTTTGAATGTCAAAATATTTGAGATTAAAATTAATTGAAACTCAAAATAACGCTGCGGGCAGGGTGCCGTTCCGGAGCGGAAGAAATGACAGAAAGCGGCAGAAAATAACAAAAAATATTAAAAAATATCAAAAAAGGAGAAGAGATTATGTTTGAGAAGGTAAAGGAGATCATTGAAGAAAAGCTGAATGCGGACGGGATGGGCATTACCGAGGCCACAAGTTTCAAGGATGACCTGGAGGCGGATTCCCTTGACCTGTTTGAGATGGTGATGGCCCTGGAGGATGAATTTGCCGTGGAGATTCCCTCTGAGGATCTGGAGAAGATGGCCACCGTGGGGGACGTGATAGAGTATCTGAGGGAGAAAGGTGTGGAGTGAGTATCCGCACCGGATGGGAGAGCATATGACGACTAGGGTGACAGAAATGCTGGGGATCCAGTACCCTGTGATTCAGGGAGGAATGGCCTGGGTGGCGGAGTACCACCTGGTGTCGGCAGTGTCCCAGGCCGGGGGACTGGGCATTATCGGGGCCGGCGGTGCCTCCGCTGAATTTGTCCGGGGGCAGATACGGAAGGTGAAAGAGAGGACGGAGAAGCCCTTTGGGGTGAATCTGATGCTGATGAACCCGGAGGCAGATGCAATCGCGCAGGTGATTGTGGAGGAAGGGGTGAAGGTGGTGACTACCGGCGCCGGCAATCCGGGACGCTATCTGCCCATGTGGAGAGAAGCGGGTGTAACGGTGATCCCGGTGGTGGCCAGCGTGGCCATGGCCAGGATGATGGAGCGGGCCGGGGCACAGGGAGTGGTGGCAGAGGGGACAGAGTCCGGCGGACATATCGGCGCTGCATCCACCATGACCCTGGTGCCCCAGGTGGCAGATGCCGTCAGCATTCCTGTTATCGCCGCCGGAGGAATAGCGGACGGCAGAGGACTGGCGGCGGCCCTGATGCTGGGGGCGGAGGCGGTGCAGATGGGCACACGCTTTATCGTGGCCAGGGAGTCCGTTGTACATGAAAATTATAAAAAGAAAGTCATCGGTGCCAGAGATATTGACTCTGAAGTCACGGGCATGAGCCACGGCCATCCCGTGAGACAGCTGCGCAATAAGATGACCAGGGAGTATGTGAAGCTGGAGAAGGAGGGAGCGCCCTTTGAGGAACTGGAGCAGCTGACCCTGGGAGCTCTGCGGAAAGCCGTGGTGGAGGGGGATGTGGTGAACGGAACCCTTATGGCGGGACAGTGCGCGGGGCTTGTGCAGAAGGAGCAGACCTGTGAAGAGATGATCCGGGAGATTATGGAGCAGGCGGAAAAGCTGCTGTCCCCCCGTTCTTAAAGGGGTAAAATGCAGTGAGATGTGCCCGGGGATGCTTTATCGTTCCAGGGCAGCAGGATGGGGGAGTTTGGAAAAATGAGCAGGACAGCATTTATCTTTCCGGGACAGGGGTCCCAGTACTGTGGAATGGGACGGGATTTCTATGAAAAATATGAGACCGCCAGGGAGGTGTACGCTCTGGCGGGAAAGGCTTCCGGCCTGGATGTGGCGGCTCTTTGTTTTGAGGAGGATGAACGTCTTCACATTACAGAGTACACCCAGATCGCTATGCTGGCCACAGAGGTGGCGGTGCTGAAGGTGATGGAGCAGGAGGGGTTCCGGGCGGACTGCTGCGCCGGACTCAGCCTGGGAGAGTATGGAGCCCTGGCGGCGGCCCGGGTGATGGAACTGGAGGATTTGTTCCGCCTGATCCGCAGACGGGGCATTTACATGCAGGAGGCTTATCCTGTGGGGGGCGCCATGACGGCGGTGATGGGGCTTTCGGCGGATACCATCCGTGAGATCTGCTGTGAAACTCCGGGCACGGTGTCCATTGCCAACGATAACTGTCCCGGCCAGATTGTGATATCGGGGGAGGAAAAGGCTGTCCAGGCTGCCGCACAGAAGCTGCAGGAAGCGGGGGCAAAGCGCTGTATTCCCCTGAAAGTCAGCGGCCCCTTCCACTCCCCTCTGCTGGCAGGCGCAGGGGAGAAACTGGCGGCGGAGCTGGAGGGCGTGGCGGTGCAGGATCCTGTGATCCCCTATCTGTGCAATGTGGAGGCGCTTCCTGTGACGGACTGCACCCGGGTGAAGGAACTGCTGGCCAGGCAGGTATCCGGCACAGTCCGGTGGCGGGAGACCATGGAGCGCATGCTGGCGGAGGGCGTGGATACCTTTGTGGAGATTGGGCCGGGCAAAACCCTGGCCGGATTCCTCCGCAGGATAGACAGGGATGCCAGAGTGTTCAATGTGGAGAAGACGGAAGACCTGGAGAAGCTGAAAACGCTCTGTACAGGGTAAAGCCCTGGAAATGGGGCCGTGGCAAGGAGGAGTGGATGGAAGAAGGAAGCAATACCGTTGGAACCTGCGGGGAACTGGCGGGCAAAGTGGCACTTGTGACCGGAGCGGGCCGGGGTATCGGCCGGGGCATTGCAGGGAAACTGGCATCCCTGGGTGCATTGGTGCTGATAAATTACAGAGGATCGGAACTTCGGGCCCGGGAGGCGGAGGAGGAGATCCGGGCTGCAGGAGGCAGAGCGGAGTGCCTGGGCTGCGATGTGTCGGACTACGCCGCCTGCGGGGCCATGGTGGAGACAGTCATAAAAGAGTACGGCCATGTGGATATTCTGGTGAACAATGCGGGAATTACCAGGGATAATCTGCTTATGCGCATGTCGGAGCAGGAGTACGACGAGGTTTTGGACACCAATTTAAAGGGAGCATTCAACACCATCCGGCATTTGTCCAGATATTTTTTAAAGCAGCGCAGCGGCAAGATTATCAATATTTCCTCTGTCTCCGGCGTCATGGGCAACCCGGGCCAGGCCAATTACAGCGCCTCCAAGGCAGGACTCATCGGACTCACCAAGAGCGTGGCCAGGGAGCTGGCTTCCCGGGGGGTGTGCGTCAATGCGGTGGCTCCGGGTTTTATTGACACGGAGATGACACAGACCCTGTCGGAGAAGGCGAAAAGCAGCGGTCTGGCCGCGGTGCCCATGGGCAGAATGGGCACCGTGGAGGATGTGGCAGAGGTGGTGGCGTTTCTTGCAGGGAACAAATCGGATTATATCACAGGCCAGGTGATCTGTGTGGACGGAGGTATGGCGATATGAGCAGACGAGTGGCAGTGACCGGTATGGGGGCGGTGACACCCATAGGGACGGGCGTGGAGGCATTCTGGGAGAGTATCAGACAGGAGAGAATCGGGTTTGCCCCCATTACCCGGTTTGACGCCTCCGGCTATAAATGCGGGCTGGCGGCGGAAGTGAAGGACTTCCGGCCGGAGGATCACATGGACAAAAAGTCCGTCAGGCGCATGGAGCTGTTCTGCCAGTTTGCGGTGGCGGCAGCCGGGGAGGCCATGGGGGACGCGGGGCTGAACATGGAAAGGGAGGATCCTTTCAGGGTGGGCTGCAGCATTGGAAGCGGCATCGGCAGTCTGCAGGCCATAGAGAGAGAGTACGGCAAACTGCTGGAAAAAGGGCCTTCACGGGTAGGGCCTCTGTTTGTGCCCATGATGATCTCCAATATGGCGGCGGGAAATGTGAGCATTGCCCTGGGGCTGAAGGGAAAGAGCCTGAATGTGGTGACAGCCTGCGCCACGGGAACCAATTCCATCGGTGAGGCCTTCCGGGCCATTCAGTGCGGGGACGCGGAGGTGATGCTGGCAGGGGGCACGGAGGCCGCAGTTACCCCCATTGGCATCGCAGGTTTTTCCGCCCTGAAGGCATTGTCCGAGAGCAGGGATCCTGCCAGGTGTTCCATTCCTTTTGACAAGGACAGAAGCGGCTTTGTCATGGGGGAGGGCGCCGGGGTGGTGGTTCTGGAGGAGCTGGAACATGCCAGAGCCCGGGGGGCGCATATTTATGCGGAAGTGCTGGGATACGGCTGTACCTCGGATGCATTTCATATCACTTCCCCTGCGGAGGACGGCAGCGGGGCCGCCAGGGCCATGGAGTATGCTATGGCAGAGGCAGGTGTGGCGCCTGGGGAAGTGACTTATATCAATGCCCACGGCACATCCACCCATCTCAACGACCTGTTTGAGACCCGGGCTATCAAGATGGCTTTCGGAGACCAGGCAGGGAAGCTGCGGATCAACTCCACCAAGTCCATGATCGGCCATCTGCTGGGAGCCGCAGGGGCAGTGGAGTTTATAACCTGTGTAAAGGAACTGCAGGAGGGATTTATCCACAGGACCGTGGGCCTGCAGGAGGCCGGGGAGGAGCTGGATCTGGACTACTGCAGGGAGAGCAGGGAGGAGGCCATTCCCTACGCCCTCAGCAATTCCCTGGGCTTTGGAGGGCACAACGCCAGCATCCTTCTGGGACAGCCGGGGAACTGAGCAGTTTCCCCGGAAACGTGCAGGAGGCGGCACACTCACATACAAGCGGCAATGGGCTTGAGATAGGAGAGAATATGTCATTGTATACAGCGCAGGAGATTATGAATATATTGCCCCACCGGTATCCTTTTCTGCTGGTGGACACCATAGAGGAACTGGAACCGGGGCTGCGGGCTGTGGGCAGAAAATGTGTCAGTGTGAACGAGCCTTTTTTCCAGGGACATTTTCCGGGGAACCCTGTCATGCCCGGGGTGCTGATCCTGGAGGCCCTGGCACAGGTTGGGGCTGTGGCCATGCTGTCCAAGCCGGAATTCCAGGGGCGGACTGCCTATTTTGCAGGGATTGACAAGGCAAGGTTCCGCCGGAAAGTGTTCCCCGGGGATGTGCTTGTTCTGGAGACGGAGATTCTCAAGGTGAAGGGGCCTGTGGGTGTGGGCCGGGCCCAGGCGAAAGTGGACGGCGTGGTGGCGGCCCGGGCGGAGCTGACTTTTTCCATAGGATAAGGATGCAAAATCCTTATCCCTGGATGGCGTCCCGGATTCTTTTGAGACAGCCTCCAGGATTTAGGGCGAGGTATGTGAGATGAAAAATAATCTGCTGAAACAGAAGAGAGCGAATTTTTTTGCCAGGAAATTTGGCAGGCAGAATCCAAACCAGACGGTCTCCAGGGGCCAGGAGGAAGAAGGCGGGGAAGCCATTTCCCCACAGGATTCGGAGGATTATACCATCCGCTGTCCCAAGTGCGGAAAGCAGGTGAACCGGCAGAGGGTGGTGAAGCGGAAATATATCTGCTATGAGTGCGGGGGATATTTCCGGGTAAAGGTGTCCAACCGCATCCGCATGGTGGCGGATCCCCACACTTTTGAACCCTGGTTTACGGATCTGCCGGTACATAATCCCCTGAATTACGAGGGCTATGAGGAGAAACTGGCCCAGGCCAGGGAGAAGACTGGCCTGGACGAGGCAGTGACAGTGGGCCGCTGCAGGGTGTTCGGGGAGGAGATTGTACTGGGGATCTGCGACTCCAGATTCCTGATGTCCAGCATGGGCCGGACGGTGGGGGAGAAGATCACCGCAGCCCTGGAACGGGCTCTGGAGCTGAGGCTGCCGGTGTTCCTTTTCTGCTGTTCCGGCGGGGCCAGAATGCAGGAGGGCATTGTATCCCTGATGCAGATGGCCAAGACCTCGGGGGCGGTACAGAAACTGGGGGAGGCGGGACTTTTGTACTGTACGGTGCTGACGGATCCCACCACAGGGGGAGTGACTGCCAGTTTCGCCATGCTTGGGGATGTGATTATGGCGGAGCCCGGGGCCCTGGTGGGATTTGCAGGTCCCAGGGTTATCAGGCAGACCATAGGCCAGGAGCTGCCGGAGGGATTCCAGACCGCAGAGTTTCTGGTGGAACACGGCATTATTGACGGCATTGTGGCGCGGGAAAACCTGAAAAAGACCATGTACTTTCTGGTGAAGGCGCACCAGTGCAGGGAAAAGCAGTATGCGGAATTCACCCCTGGAAAAGATGTCCGGTTTGTGCTGAGTGAGATTCTGAAAGAGCAGTCCTTTAAGGTGCGTCCCCTGGATGCCTGGGAGAAGGTAAAGGCGACCCGGCGGGTGGAGAGGCCCCAGGCATGCGACTATATGAATTATATCTTTGATTTCTTTGTGGAGTCCCATGGAGACAGAGCTTTTCGGGATGATCCTGCCATCATTGGGGGCCTGGCTTTTCTGGACGGGCAGCCGGTGACGGTGATTGCAGAGCACAAGGGCAGGGATGTAAAGGAATGCCAGCAGAGGAATTTCGGCATGCCCATGCCGGAGGGATACCGCAAGGCTCTGCGGCTGATGAAGCAGGCGGAAAAGTTTCACAGGCCCATTATCAGCTTTGTGAATACCGCCGGGGCATTCTGCGGCATTGAGGCGGAGGAACGGGGCCAGGGGGAGGCCATCGCCAGAAATCTGATGGAGATGGCGGCGCTGAAGGTGCCGGTGCTGTGTATCTTTATCGGGGAGGGCGGCAGCGGCGGCGCCCTGGCTACGGCTGTGGGGAATGAGGTCTGGATGCTGGAAAACGCCACGTATTCCATTCTCTCCCCTGAGGGGTTTGCCTCCATTCTGTGGAAGGACGCCTCCAGGGCCAGGGAGGCCAGCCAGATCATGCAGCTGACGGCCCAGGATCTGAAACGTCTGGGGATCATTGAGAAGATTATACCTGAGTTCGGCGGTGCGGACAGCACTACGGCCGCCGCCATTGGAGGCTGTCTGAAGGAGCAGGTTGTGGACTTTTTAAAGCGGTGCCAGGGCATGAGCGGCCAGGAACTTGCGGCCGCCCGGTACGAGCGTTTCCGCAGGTTCTAAACCGGACAGGTAATGTCGCTGGGGGAGAAGCAAAGAAGAGAAAATATACTCTTGAAATACCTTGGGGACAGAGTGCAGAGAAAGGGGAGAGTATGGCGGTAAAAATAATCGGAACAGGAAGCGCCCTGCCAAAAAAGGTCGTGTCCAATGAGGAGATGGCGGGACTGGTGGAGACTTCAGACCAGTGGATCAGGGAGCGCACGGGCATTGGCAGCAGGCATATCTCAACAGGGGAGACCGTGGTCTCCCTGGCGGTGGAGGCCTGTGAAAAAGCCCTGGCCCATGGGGACAGAAAAGCCTCGGAAGTGCAGCTGATCCTGGTGGCCACCTGTACGCCGGAGAAGGGCATTCCCTGTGCTGCCTGTCAGGTGCAGAGCCTTCTGGGGGCGGCGGAGGCGGTGGCTTTTGACCTGAACGCGGCCTGTGCCGGATTCCTCTTTGCGCTGCACACTGCCCATGCCTACATTGAGGCGGGTATCTATGACAATGCTCTGGTGGTGGGCAGCGAGGTGTTGTCCAAAGTGGTGGACTGGACTGACAGAGGCACCTGTGTGCTGTTTGGGGACGGGGCCGGGGCGGTGCTGTTGGAGCGCAGCGGGCAGCCGGGTATTCTGGGCTTTGTACAGCACTCGGACGGAACCAAAGGCGGGGTCCTTCAGTGCGACGGCAGAAAGCTGGAGAATCCTTTTGTGTCCCTGCCTGTGGGAAATCCTTTTCTGTCCATGGACGGCAGGGAGGTATTTGCTTTTGCCCTGAGACAGGTTCCAGCCTGCATATGGGAGGCGCTTTCACAGGCAAAGCTCTCCCCGGAGGATGTGGATCTGTATGTGCTCCACCAGGCCAACAGACGTATTATTGAGGGCATCGCCGGGAGGATGAATCTGGAGGCGGCCAGATTTCCCATGAATCTGGAGCGGACGGGAAATATGTCCTCCGCATCCATCCCGGTTCTTCTGGACGAACTGGTCCGGGAGGGACGGCTGCAGGAGGGAATGACCCTTGTGCTCTCAGGCTTTGGGGCAGGGCTCACTTACGGGGCGTGTGTGCTGAAGTGGCAGCGGTAACTTGACTTTTCAGGAGAAATTGGTATAGTTAAGGAAAGCGTCCGGGGAGACAGGGGCGCGGGAAAGAAGGTGCAGGCGGCGGGATGGGGCGGAACAGGAATCATTCTCTCAATGAGATGCTGGTAAGTCTGTTTAATCATGTGATGGACATGGAGGGCCAGGCGGTTATCACAGAGGAATACAAGGATATCACCAACAACGACATGCATATCATAGAGGCCATCGGCATAGAGGCCCCGCGGAATATGTCCGTGATTGCCCAGAAGCTCCATGTTACGGTGAGTACCCTGACCATCAACATGAACGGACTGGAAAAGAAAGGCTATATCTGCAGGGAGCGGGGGCAGAAGGACAAGCGCGTGGTGTATGTGACACTGACGGAGAAGGGAAAGAAGGCCTTTTATCACCACCGGGATTTTCACAAGAAGATGATTAAGGCCATTGTGAAGGACCTGAGCCAGCAGGAGATGGAAATTCTGTGCCGGTGTCTTGAGAATCTGAACCGCTTTTTCGAGCCGGAGGAATCTTCTCAGGGCCACTGAAAGACTATCCCTGAATAGCTATAACTGCTTATAAAAGTAAATTTCGTCGTATATCCTCTCTTCGCCCCAGGGTTCCCGGAGGCCGCCTGGTATTTTGCCGCAGGGTTCCATTCCTATGGCTGTGTAGAAATGCTCGGAGCCGTCGCCGCGGCAGGATGTGGTTATATGAGTGCATCCCAGCTGTTTGGCCTGGGCGAAGGCTTCATGGCAGAGCTTTTTTCCCAGGCCCTGCTTCTGGAAAGCGGGATTTACCACCACGTCTGCAAGCTTGCCCTTGTGAGGGTGAAGGATATACTGGGATTTTTCCACCAGAACCGCTCCCACCACCTGCTCTTTTGCCACGGCTGTCAGAAAGATGCTTTCTCCATTCTCCATTTTTTTCACATTGGCTTCAACCCTCTGTTTCACCTCTTCCGGTGTATTGGCCGAGAAGATGTTCTCCCAGAGACTTTTGGCATCGGTAAGCCTCAGTTTTCTGATTTCAATTTCTTTCATGTTTTCCAGTGCCTCCTTTGTTGACAATAGTTTTGGATGGATTTTTCTGTGCTGCTTCAGCTGATGGTGGCAGCGGTATTCACTGGGCGTGCACCCTATGTATTGAAGGAAAGCTTTGTAAAAGCCAGCCTGGGTCTCGAAACCATAATCCATGGCCACATCATACATTTTCCTGCCCAGAGCGATCTCCCCTGCGGCCCGGAAGAGCCTTCTCTTTCTGACATAAGTCATGACGGGCATACCTGTAATGTCATGGAAATAATAGTAGAGCTGCCTTGTGGAATAATGGCATCTTTGGCTTAAGTGCTCCAGGGTAAAGTCTTCTTTCAAATTATTTTCGATAAAATTCATCATGTCTTCCAGAGACATTTTGCGTCACCACCTTATCTGAATATAGCAGACACAGACAAAAAATCTTTTCCAAAACTGCAAAAGTACCGGAAAGATACGGGAGTTTGGAGATCGGTTCAGCCGTTAGGTCATGGATTTTATTATAGCCCATTTTTAGACGAAAAGAAAGAAACTTTTTGTATTTCCGCCAGATTCCCGTCAGGTGGTAACAGTTCAGACAGGGCGCTGAACTGTTACGAGAATGCACACAAAACGCGAAAAGAATGCGTTTTGGCGCCCGCAAGTCTCGCAAAATTGCACAGAGCGCAATTTTGACTTCGCGAGAGGGGCTGTCTGAACTGTTACATCAGATGCACAGATGGGGAGCCGCTTGAATTCCCCCAGGGGAGGTGGTATGATAATGGAAACAACCTCAAAGGAGTGCATGGACATATGTATACGGAGAGAGAGCTGGTCAGAATTGCCAGGCGGGAAAATAACAGCAGGAGAAATTATCTGGTGGTGAATCCCCTTCAGGGTAAGCATATTCCGGTTTCGCCGGGAAAGGCCCTGGGGGTGTTTTCCGAACTGGCCGGACTTTTGAGAAAGTATTCGGGGGAGAGGCTTTTGGTGGTGGGATTTGCGGAGACCGCCACCGCCGTGGGGGCCCGGATTGCCATCGAACTGGGGGCTGGATATATCCAGACCACAAGGGAGGAGATCCCCGGCGTGGAATACCTTTTTTTCTCAGAGGAGCACAGCCACGCCACCCAGCAGAAGCTGGTGAAGAGCGATCTGCACAGGGTCTTGGACAGGACGGACAGGATCATTTTTGCGGAAGATGAAGTCACCACGGGAAAGACCATCCGGAACCTGATTGCGGTTCTGGAACAGTGCTGTGGAAGCAGGCTGCAGTTTGCAGTGGCCTCCCTGTTAAATGGGATGAAGGAGGAGGACGAGAGGGCATTTCAGGACAGGGACATAGGGCTTCACTACCTGCTGAAGATCAGTCATGAGGGCTATCCGGAGACAGCCAGTCAGGCTGCAGAGGACGGGATTTATCACCTGGAAGAGGAATCCGGAGGCGCATACACAGCCTGTTTTGACCTGGAAGGCAGGGTGGATGCCCGGAGACTTACGGAGGGGCCTGGGTATGATGGGGCGTGCAGGGAATTTTCGGACAAGGCGCTGAATCTGCTTCCCCTGGAGGGGCATGAGAGGGTGCTGGTGCTGGGCACGGAAGAGTTCATGTACCCTGGGCTGTGGCTGGGAAAAAGCCTGGAGGAAAGGGGGCATGAGGTGATGTTTCACGCCACCACCCGCAGTCCCATCGCCGTCAGCTCCAGTGGGGACTATCCTCTCCATGAGCGGTATGCGCTGTCCAGTTTCTATCAGGAAGACCGGAGGACCTTTCTATACGATATCGGCAGCTTTGACGCCGTGATTGTGGTGACGGATGCCCGGGAAAAGGGCACAAAAGGGGAGAGAGCTCTTCTGAGCGCCCTGGAAAAAAAGAATGCAGTGGTGTGCCTGGTAAGGTGGTGCGGAGAATGAGAAGTTCTTATCTGGCGGAAGATGTGGTGCTGTTGCTGAAAGACATCACGGGCATGGTTAGTCCCCAGCCCACTCAGGAGCGGGAGAGGCTCATACAGTCAGGCAGGCATTACAGTGAAATGCTGCCTGTGGAATATGTTCCCACGGAGAAGTATATGGCGGTGTACAGGGAGGCTCTGGCCCGGTATGCCGGGCAGGTGGCGAAGGCTGTGGGAGAGCTCTCCCGCAGGATTATGGCGTCCCGGGGAAGGGATGTGGTGCTGGTGTCCCTGGCCCGGGCAGGCATTCCGGCGGGGATTCTGGTCAGACGGTATATTCAAAGATATTATGGTGTGAATGTGCCCCATTATGCCATTTCCATTATCAGGGGAAGGGGGATTGACGGCAATGCCATGGGATATCTGCTGGACAGGTATAAGCCCGGACAGCTTCTCTTTGTGGACGGGTGGATTGGAAAAGGGGCCATACTGGGGGAACTGGAAAAGGATGTGGGAGCTTACCCCGGCGTCAGCCCGGAGATTGCCGTTCTGGCGGATCCGGCGGGAGTGACGGAACTTCGGGGCACCCCTGAGGATATCTTGATACCCAGTTCCTGTCTCAACAGTACGGTGTCCGGACTGATCAGCAGGACAGTTTTGCGGGAGGATATTATCGGGGAAAAGGATTTTCACGGTGCGGTGTACTATGGGGAATTGAAGGATTCGGATTTGTCTTATCACTTTATAGAGACTGTCGAGGGATGTTTTTCTCCTACAGTGGAGGAAGACCTTACCTGTCCGGGGGGAAGCGGATTCGCCGGGAAAGAAAAGGCCTCCTGTACTGGCGGGGGTATCCGGGAGGTGGGGGAAATTGCCGCTTATTTTGGCATCCAGGATATCAATTTTGTAAAACCCGGCATTGGGGAGACCACCCGGGTTCTGCTGCGGCGGGTTCCCTGGAAAGTGCTGATAGGTGACAGATACCGGGGAGACCCGGAACTGGGCCATGTGGTCAGGCTGGCAGAGGAAAAGCAGGTTCCGGTGGAATATTATCCCCTTACCCGGTATAAATGCTGTGGCATCATCAAAAAAATCGCCGACGCATAACAGGATCTGCCAAAGGGCCGGCCGGCTCAGGGCAGGAGGACTCAAAGGACCTCCTGCCCTCTGACCCCAAAGGCCTGCGCCAGAAAAAGGGTCTGCCGGGCCCAGTTCAGGTGGGTTTTGTACTCGTTCATCCGCGCCCCTTCCTGGCTGCCGGAGACCAGCATGCCGGAATCTTTGTTCCACCCCAGAATGTTTTTGGCGTCCTCATAGTCGGAGGCCCAGACCTGGTAGCAGTCGTTTACCACCTCAATCTGCCGGGGGTGGATCACGGTCTTTCCCGTAAAACCGCAGAGCTTGTCGCCCTGTATCTCGGCAATGAGTCCGGTTTTCCAGTTCTCTCCCCCGTAGTATTCCCACACAGGGGCGGAGATTACATAGTCCATGCCATAGACGGTAACAATGTCCGTAAACAGGGAGGACACAGGCTTGATGTTGTGGATGGACTCATCCGGATGCCGGCGGAAACCGAATATATGGCATAAGTCATTGCCGCCCACTCGAATGTTCAGCACCAGTTCTTCCACCTGTCGGAGGGAGTCTTTCAGGGAGTACAGCACCTCGTACCGGGTGCGCAGATCTATCATGGCTTCGCTCTCATATATGGGCATAAACATTATGGTTCTGCCGGAGATTTCATTGGCCTCCACAATCTTCCGAATGTATGCTCCTGCGTTTATGGGGGAGAATTTGGGCAGGATAAAACCTGTTACCACATCCGCACACTCCTTCAGGGAGGAGATGAGCATGGGTATCTGCTGAGGGTGGCGCACCCGGATAAACAGCTGCGGGAGAAAAAAGTCCCTGTCCTGACGAGCCGTGTAGATCTCTCTCAGGGACTGCAGCAGGTCTTGTTCCGCCTGGGCCACATAGTTATCATGGATTGTGTCCTCCAGACAGAGGGCCAGGGAAAAGCGGCGGCCGAACTTTTCCTGGATGACGGACTGGGCGATGGAGGACCTGTTGGCCGGACAGTAGAGCAGGGGGCCCACACTGTAATATTTTACATGATTTTTCAAGGTCATTTTCCTTTCAGCCGCGCTCTGGCGCGGTTTCTTGCAAACAGAGATAATGTAATGGGAGTGGATCACAGGGGATCCGTTTCCTGGCAGAGTTCCCAGATTCTTTCTGACATTTCATCCGAAAAAGTTCTCTTTCCCGGCATTTCTTCCACCGGGAAATCAAGGGGGTATTTTTCTGTAAATCCCTGGGGCACGATCCCCATGTCCGCCTCCCGAAGCATGGAAATGTCAAACTGGCTGTCGCCTGCGGCGATGACCCTGGCGGCCCGGAAGTGTTTCCGAAACCTTTCCACGGCTTTTCCCTTGCTAAGATTTACAGGAACCACATATAGTTTCTCTTTATTGCAGATCACATCCACAAGCGCGGGATCCACAAGTTTTCTCAATTCCTCTGCCACAGAGTCCGGCTGGCTGCACTTGGTGAACAGGAACAGCTTTTCTATGAAACGCAGCTCAAATGTTCTCCTGGGGTCCTTCTGAAGAAAATACTCCGCGGCCTGAAGGGTGGGCAGACTTTCCTGAATCAGGCTTAAGGACTGCTGATACCAGGGGATATCTTTCTCTCCGTTTACCAGCAGAACTCCGCCGTTGCAGACCAGGGCGCAGGGAATACTGCCGATGCCCAGGCGTATCCTCTGATACTGCTCTATGGATCTGGTGGATGTGGGAACCACAAAAAGCCTTTCGTTTATCTGCTTCAGCTTTTCGTATGTATATCTGGTGAGGAAAGACAGCTCCCTGTTCTGGCTGCTTTCCACGCATATCCTGTCGTTTCCAATGGGGTGCCTGCAGGAATAGATCAGGGTATTGTCCAGGTCAAGATGCAGTATGGTCATGTCTCGCTCTCCCGGGGGATTCTTTTCATCATATGCTGAGGGCATACGGGCTTATTATAACATTGCTAACAGTCTGTGACAAGCTTCATGAGATTGATGTATTTTGCTGTTACCCCTCGCTCTCACAGCAGAGAAACACGATCCCGCAGGCCGGAAGCGAAATCCCTGTTTCTCCATGAAAAAAATAGCATTTTCTATCTTTATGTGTTATAATAGGCTTTATTCGGGGCGGGGAAAGAAAACCCTTTACTGAGGTGGCATATGGGGCGTGAATACATAGAGAAAAGATATAACATAATAGGACTGACGTCTATTGAAACCTTTTCCAGTATCAAAGGCGGCATGAACGGGAACTGCAAGGATGTGTATTTTCTCAGGGTTTCAGGGGTCAATGGGACATTTGCGGAAGATGTGGCTTCCATGGATGCGGTTCAGACGGCAAGAATGCGGTCAGGACAGGGAATCTATAACAGAGTAGGAGCGTTCCCCAGGAACATTGACGGGGACAGGGCCGCCTGCTGTATGGAGTGCTATCAGAAATGGCTGGACACAGGCAGGGAGGTGCTTTATACCCCCCGGTGTGGGGAAGCGGCAGGGGTGGGAGAACTGCTCAGCGCTGCCTGTAAAAAGGTTTTGACGACATACCGGTTCTGCAGTCCTGGTCTGAACGATTGTATGGAGAAAAATTTCGTGGTTAAGCTGCTGTTCTGGCTGGACGAGCTGGCTTTTGGATACCTGAGAGGGTGGGACCCCAGATGTTCCATGAAATTTGTGGCCCAGGGGGTTGTAAAGCAGCAGGAGTATTTCTTCTGTTACTTTCTGACTCTGCTTGGGGTTGACGTGCTGTTGCTGCAGAATGAGGTGGATATTGAGGAGAAACTGGACGCTCTGCAGCTGTCAAGGCAGGTGGTTCTGGGGGAGAAAAGGGCTGTGGCACTGGAAAATTATGACAGCCTGAAACAGGCTTCCGGGGCAGCTCTTTCGGGAATGGGAAAACCGGGAATGGGAAAAGCGAATTCCGGCAGGGTGTCCCAGGGAATGGGAAAGGCAGATGCGGGGGCGCCGTCCCGGGGAATGGGGCGGGCGGATTCTGGAAGGGAGTCCCAGGAAAGCGCACAGGCGGACAGGGGATGCGCCATGCCCCGGGTGGTTCTGCCCCCGCGCAGACAGAAGGCATCCATAGGTGGGGTGGACTTGGGAGAAAACCCAAAGGCGGATTATCTCCCGGGAGAAAACCAAAAGGCAGGCTGTGTCCCGGTGGGAAGTCCGGCAATGGGTTCCGGAAGGGTTCCCGGCAGGACAGCGCCGCCGGGGAAGAGGGATTTACGGGAGCTGAATTTTGAGGAACTGGCGCTGCGGGCCTCTTCGGTGGTGATGATTGCCATCCACGACAGGAGGGGCGAGATCATAGGAAGCGGTTCAGGGATTATGATTGGAAGGCAGGGGTATATTCTTACCAACGATCATGTGGCCAGGGGCGGAAACTATTATTCCGTGAGAATTGAGAACGATGAGAACATGTACAGGACGGATGAGATCATCAAGTATAATTCCCTTCTGGATCTGGCGGTGATCCGTATTGACCGGACGCTTCAGCCCCTGCCGGTGTACCGGGGCAGAAATCCTCTGGTCAGGGGTCAGAAAGTGGTAGCCATCGGAAGCCCTCTTGGGCTGTTCAACTCTGTTTCCGACGGCATTATCTCAGGGTTTCGGAGAGTGAAAGACGTGGACATGATTCAGTTTACAGCCCCCACATCCCATGGAAGTTCCGGGGGAGCCGTGCTGAACATGTACGGGGAAGTGATCGGGGTCAGCACCGCCGGAATTGATGAGGGGCAGAATATTAACCTGGCCGTGGGATATGAATTTATCAACACCTTTATCCAGGGGTTTCAGTGAATACGGCCCCGTGAAACAAGCCCAATCAGCTGTTTTCCGGCCGCATCTATAGAGAAGAACAACGAAAGTGGAGAGAAGAATGAAAGATAAAAAATTGAAAGTATCCTTTAACTCGCCTGTGGTGTTGACATTTACCATCCTCTGTGCCCTGACCCTTTTTCTGGACTGGGTTACTAAGGGGTATGTCAACACCCATATCTGCAGTGTATACCGCTCCTCCTGGAGCAGCCCCCTTACCTATGTAAGGCTCTTTGGGCATATTGTGGGACACAGCAGCCTGGAACATTTTATGGGGAATATCATGCTGATTCTGGTGGTGGGGCCCATGCTGGAGGAAAAGTACGGCTCTTCCAATTTGATTTTCGTGATCCTGTCAACGGCTCTTGCCACAGGGGTGGCCCATCTGATACTTGTGCCAGGGTATGCGCTCCTTGGGGCCAGCGGTGTGGTTTTTGCCTTTATCATGCTCTCCTCCTTTACCTGCATTAAGGAGAAAGAGATACCCCTGACCTTTATTCTGGTGGCGGTGCTGTATATCGGGAGCGAGGTTTATCAGGGACTTTTTGTGGAGAGCAATATCTCCAATCTTTCCCATATCCTGGGAGGCCTTGTGGGGTCCGGACTGGGGTTTGTGATGCACAGGAACAAGATGAACCGCTATTGAGGAACTGAAATCATATGTTTGAAAACAGAGCAGTCAGCAGCCTGGACGACTTTTTTCTTGAATATGGAAAACGCCGGGAACAGGGCATATACTTTTACAGGATTAACGGGTATAATGATCTTATCAGAGAGTTCCTTCTGCGCTACTATGAGGAGGCCAGAAGGACAGGTGTGGTGATAGAGGGCAAGATACCCAATCCGGATGAGAAGAATCTGGCATACTATGAGGAAATTATGGGAATGCAGTTTCAGCTGGGAATGGGATTTCTGCTCTCCAGCCTGCAGAAATGGCTTCCCAGGATGAACAGTTACCAGAGGCAGAATGTGGCCGAATCTCTGTACGATACCCTGGAGGGCATGCGCAGGGAGGGCAAAAATGACAATATGCTGCGGAACGCCTTTATCAAATTTATGTGCTGGCTCTATTACAAATTTGAGAGGGTGGTGAACCAGCTGGGGGAGAACCGGATCCCCAAGATACTCTACGAGGGGAATATCAGCAATTATGAGCTGAAGCTGCTGTGCATACTGGCAGGGGCAGGGTGCGACATTGTGCTGCTCCAGTACCAGGGGGATAAAAGTTATGCGGCGCTGGATAGGGATTCCCGATTTTCAAGGAAGCTGGAGCTGCCTGGCATGGGAGATTTTCCCCGGGAATTCTGTATCAGGGCCCTGAGGAAAGAGCAGGAAGAGCGGGTGGAGAGGGAGAGGCTCTACGGCCCCCTGCCCAGAGTGAATGCCTGTACCAACGCCTGGATCTCAGGAAAGGGCCTTGTGGACGTGCTGAAGCCCTTCCCGTCCAGGGGGCAGGACCCGGGATTTTATTACAATTGCTTTCTGCGCATGGAGGGCGTGGAGGACAAGCTTACCTATATGAACGATCTGTACCGTTTTCAGCTGGAGATGGCCGGGGCGGGCAGGAACATGGTGATTGTGGAATCGGAGCTGAAGCCTCCGGCCAATGAGGAGATCGGCGCCATCAAAAGGCGGCAGTACAGAGAGGTAAAGCAGCTGGCGGGGGATCTGGTTTCCAATATTGTCTGCGCGGGGGGAAATGCCTCCGGCGGGGAGCTCCAGAGAATTCTGCGGAAAGCCTTTATGGATGTGGTACTGGAGGAGGCGGAAACGGAGGGGGAGAACCTGAACCGTCTTACCAACAGAACCATTTATCTCCTGTGCTGGCTGAAACGATTTCAGGACGCGCTGTTTAAAAAATGGGAGTTTCCACAGGTGGGATGTTTTGTGTACCTGGGCGGGTGCAGAAATGAGACAGAGGCTTTTTTCCTCCGGTTTCTCAGCAGACTTCCCGTGGATGTGGTGATACTGGCGCCGGATCTGAACAGAAAATGCTGTCTTGAGGCGGCCAATCTGTACCAGATGCATTTCAGGGATTCCCTGCAGGCTGACAGGTTCCCCAGACAGAGCGCAGATCTGCGGCTGTCCACCGCCGCCTACCATGCGGAGCGGGAACTGGATACCATAATGTACCAGGACAGCGGCATGTACCGGAACCAACAATATCAGAAAGGGGTTTCCGCCACCCTGCAGTCCATCTACGAGGAGATTGCCATTCTATGGGATCAGGAGCTGAAATACCGGCCCAACTTCAACGTGACCGACGCGGTAGTGACCATGCCTGTGATTTTTGCAAAAGTTTCCGGGGTAAAAGGGGGGCTTGTGGAATCTTACTGGGCTGAGATAAAAAAGCTGATTACGCCGGACACCCTGGTGATCCGGGGAGCGCCTTACCTGCGGCCTCAGGATCCCAACCCGGTCAGGGCTTATGCCGCAGGATTTATTAAAAACGGAAAGCTGCAGAGGGGGAAGATAAAAGCACATTCCTGCTACACATACGGTGTGCTGCGGGAGGAGGTCCAGGAGCATATTCTGGACAAGCTTCAGCTTCTTCTGGATCGGAAACTGGTGAAGGGAATCTATGAGAACGGCACCGAGTACACGGCCGTGGCGCTGGTGCTGAACCTGAAAAAAGAGATTCTGCGGATGCTGCAGAAGTTTGACTTTACCAGAAAAAATCCCAAGGTTATATACATCCATACTTCGGATGCGGCCATATCCCTGGAGGACAGTATTCTGGCGGCTTTTCTGAATCTGGCCGGTTTTGATTTTGTCTTCTATGTACCCACAGGATACCAGTGTGTGGAACCATATCTGAACAGCAGGAATATGGAGGAGCACCAGATCGGGGAATATGTCTATGATCTGAGAGTTCCCGATTTTGACACCACATCAACAAAACCGCGCCGTTCCTGGCGTGAGATATTTAAGAGAGGAGACTAAAGAATGGGATTGGATTTCACGAAGACGGCACAGCCCCCAGAGGTAGTGACCATGCCGGACACAAAGAATGAAATTATGGTGGTGGAGAACTATGATATAGTGGCGGACAGGCAGGAGATGAACGCCCAGCTGACAAATTCCGCCGAGGTGGATGCCCTGGTGAGCACCATTGAGATTGACAATCTGGACACCATTGTAACTTTTGGGGCGGAGGCGGCGGAGGGCATCTCCAGGGCATCGGATGTGGTGCTGAACAGTATGGATATGTCCCAGCTGGACGAGTCCAGTCAGATGCTCAGCACTCTGGCAAAGATTATGGAGAAATTTGACATCGACGAGATCCGGGAGAACCCCAGCCTGTTCGGCAAGCTCTTTGGCAATCTCAGGAAGCAGCTGGACAAGATTTTGAACAAATACCACACCATGGGGGAGGAAGTGGACAAGATCTATGTGCAGCTGAAGCAGTATGAGAATGAGATCCGGCAGTCCAACCGGAAGCTGGATGAACTTTTTGACGCAAATGTGGAATACTATCATCAGCTGGTGAAATATATCCTGGCAGGAGAGCAGGGATGCCGGGAACTGGAAGAGTACATTGCCAAAAGGCAGAAGGACATGGAGCTCACAGGGGACAACTCCATACAGTTTGAGCTTCAGAGCCTGCAGCAGGCCCTGATGATGCTGGAGCAGAGGACCCAGGATCTGCGCACCGCCGAGAGTGTGGCCATGCAGTCCGTGCCCATGATCAAGACCATGGAATTCAGCAATATGAACCTGGTCCGGAAGATCAACTCAGCATTTATCATCACACTTCCCGTGTTCAAGCAGGCTCTGGCCCAGGCCATTATGCTCAAGCGCCAGAGGATCCAGGCGGAGGCAATGTCCGCGCTGGATGAGAAGACAAATGAAATGCTGATTAAAAACGCCCGTAATACGGTGGAACAGTCCAAGATGACGGCGAAGCTGGCCTCAGGAAGCTCCATCAAGATAGAGACCCTGGAGACCACCTGGAAGACCATTGTAAACGGCATTGACGAGACCCACCAGATTCAGGACAGGGCCAGGAAGCAGCGGGTGGAGGACCAGGCTAGGCTGGAGCGCATCAAGACAGAATTCAACCAGAAATACCATATGCCGGATGCAAAATAGCCCCGATAACTTGTGAGAACTGTCAACTTTTTCATATATCAAGGAGGACAAAGATATGCCAATCAATTTATCCAAAGGACAGAAGGTGGACTTGACCAAGGGGAATCCCGGGCTGAAGAAGATCCTGGTGGGGCTTGGCTGGGATGTGAATTCTTTTGATTCAGGAGCGGACTTTGACCTGGACGCGGCGGCTTTTATGACGGGTGACAACGGCAGGTGCCCCACGGAGAAGGAATTTATCTTCTATGGCAACCTGGAGCACGCCAGCGGGGCTCTGAAGCACATGGGGGACAACCTCACTGGATCAGGGGACGGGGATGACGAGCAGATCGAGGTGGACCTGAGCAAGCTTCCCGCCAACATCTCCAAGGTGGCCTTCACCGTGACCATCTATGACGCGGACATAAGGCGCCAGAATTTCGGACAGGTTTCCAATGCGTTTATCCGGATTGTGGACGAGGTAACAGGGCAGGAGCTGATCCGCTATGACCTGGGGGAGGATTTCTCCATAGAGACGGCCATTGTGGTGGGGGAACTGTACAAGCACAACGGAGAGTGGAAGTTCAACGCCATCGGCAGCGGTTTCCAGGGCGGTCTGGCGGCACTCTGCGCTCATTATGGCATTGAAGTAGCGTAAAAATCAGAAGTATGTAAACTGCTGGCTGTTTTCCGCAGCCGGCAGCAGAATTTCAGACAGGAGAAATGAGATTATGTCAGTTTCTTTAAAAAAGGGTCAGAAGGTAAGTTTGACAAAAGGAAATCCCGGGCTGAGCAAAGTGACCGTGGGGCTTGGGTGGGATGTGAACCAATTTGACACAGGGGGAGATTTTGATCTGGACGCAGCGGCGTTTCTGCTTACGGACAGCGGCAAGGTGTCAGGGCAGAATGATTTTGTATTTTACGGCAACCTGGAACATCCCTCCGGCAGCGTGAAGCACATGGGGGACAACCTCACCGGCGCAGGAGAGGGGGATGACGAGCAGATCAGCGTTGACCTGTCCCTGGTGCCTGCCAACATCACCAGGATCGCTTTCACCGTGACCATCTACGAGCCTGAGCAGAGACGTCAGAACTTCGGTCAGGTGAACAACGCTTTTATCCGCATCTACAATGAGGTCAACGGAGAGGAACTTCTGCGCTATGACCTGGGAGAAGACTTTTCCATTGAGACGGCTGCGGTCTTCGGCGAGCTGTATAAAAACGGCGGCGAGTGGAAATTTAATGCCATCGGAAGCGGCTACCAGGGGGGCCTGGCGGCACTCTGCGCCAACTTCGGCATCAACGTAGACGATTAGAGAAACAGTCTGGGCACTGGAATAAAAATAGGAGGCAGCATTTATGGCAATCAGTCTGCAAAAGGGACAAAAAGTAAGCCTTAAAAAGGAATCCTCCCGGAGCTTGGGGGAGATACTTGTGAATTTGAACTGGAATGCCGGAAAAAAAGGCTTTCTGGCAGGACTTCTGGGCGGAGGCGGCGGGATCGATTTGGATCTGGGATGCCTGTTTGAGCTGAAGGACGGCAGAAAAGGGGCGGTGCAGGCCCTTGGGAATTCTTTCGGTTCCCTGCAGTACCCTCCCTACATTGCTCTGGACGGGGATGACAGAACCGGCGCTGCGGCTGCAGGAGAGAATCTGCGCATCAACGGGGATCATATCAAGGAACTGAAAAGAATTCTTGTGTACACCTTCATTTACGAAGGGATCGCCAACTGGAAGCAGGCCGACGCCGTGGTGACAATCAAATATCCCGGCGCGGAGGACATTATCGTGCGCATGGACGAGTTTAATTCCTCAGACGGCATGTGCGGCCTGGTGCTGTTTGAGAACAGCAATGATGAAACTTTCAGCGTGGAGAAGCTTATCCGCTTCTTCCCGGGACACATGGAGCTGGATCGGGCTTTTGGATGGGGCATGAACTGGAAACCAGGACGGAAGTAATTCCAAAGGCACACAGGGAGGTATAATATGTCAGTTAGTCTGCAGAAAGGACAGAAAGTCAGTCTGTCAAAGGACAATGCTGGGCTCTCCAAAGTGATTGTGGGCCTGGGATGGGACGAGGTCAAGAGAAAGACGGGGTTTTTTGCCCCCAGGCCCCAGCCCATAGACTGTGACGCGTCGGCGCTGGCGCTGGTGAACGGAAAACTGATCCGCAAAGAGGACGTGGTATTCTTCGGCAATCTGCGCCATCCCACAGGAACCATTGAGCATATGGGGGACAACCTGACCGGAGCCGGAGAGGGAGATGACGAGCAAATCGTGGTGGACCTGGCCAGGATTCCGGCTGAATATGACAAGGTGGTCCTGGTGGTGAACATTTATCAGGCGGTGCAGAGAAAACAGCACTTTGGGCTGATCGAGAATGCCTTTATCCGCCTGGTGAATGGGGCCACTCAGACGGAAATGTGCAGGTACAGCCTTACCGACAATTACACCGGAATGACATCCATGATATTCGGCGAGATCTACCGCCGGAACGGGGAGTGGAAGTTCAACGCCATCGGCCAGGGCACCACTGACCCGGGTCTGGGTGAGCTGATCGGGAGATATATGTGACAGATTCTGGGGATGTCTTTGCAGAATCAATTACAAAAGACAGGTTTAGGCTGAGTTCCGCTTCAAGCGGGCATGTCCGCAGGGGCGGGCAGGGAGGAAAAAGATGAGATTTCAAGGACTTTCGGACCAGGAGGTAGAAAAGTCTCGGGAGCAGTATGGATCCAATGCCATACCCGAGTCTGAACCCACCACCTTCTGGGAGGCATTTAAGGAGACTTTCGGCGATCCCATGATCAGGATACTTCTGGTTATCGCAGGTATCATGATCGCCATGTGGATTATGGGGTATGCTGACGTATATGAGCCTGCGGGCACCATTGTGGCGGTGCTGATTGTGGCTTTTGTGTCTGCCAAAACCAGCGTGGCCAGTGATACAAAGTACCGGGAGCTGAAGGACAGCACCAAAAAGGACACCTGTAAGGTGTATCGAAACGGCATGGTCGCGGTAATTGATGTGGACGATGTGGTTGTGGGAGACAGTGTGCTGCTCCAGTCCGGCGACAAGATTCCGGCGGACGGAATTCTGGTGGATGGCGACATCCGGGTGGACAATTCTGCCTTGAACGGTGAGGCGGAGGAATGCAAGAAAAATGCGCCCCAGGGCCATGTGGAGCTGCCGGAGGAGATCACCGGCGACACTTTTGTGGATCAGTATTCCCTGTTCAGAGGGGCTGTGGTCTTTGACGGCGAAGGCATTCTCGACGTGCGCAGGGTGGGCCTGAAGACCATGATGGGCAAGATGGCCGAGGAGATGCAGGAGAACGAACCGGACTCCCCTCTGAAGGTCAAGCTGGCCAGGCTGGCAAAGCAGATCTCCACTTTCGGCTATATTGGGGCCGTGGTGATTGCGGTTCTCTATATGATATTTTTTATCACCAAGGCAGGAGGGGTTTCCGCATACCTGGCCACTGGATGGTCCAATGTCCTGCAGGAAGTGGTGAGAGCGATTTCCCTGGCCATTGTAATCATTGTGTGCGCCGTCCCTGAGGGGCTGCCCCTGATGATTTCCCTGGTGCTGATGCAGAATACCAGTAAGATGCTGGATCACAATGTGCTGGTGCGAAAGGCTGAGGGTATTGAGACAGCCGGTTCCCTGAACATTCTGTTCAGCGATAAGACGGGCACCATCACCAAGGGCATGCTTGAGGTGGTGGAGTTCTTCACCGCCCAGGGAGAGACCATTCCCCTGGATCAGCTGAAGAGCCATGGGAAGGTCAAGGGCCTTATTGACCTTGCCATAGGAAAAAATACCTCCTCTATGTTTGACGGCTCCCACAAGGTCATCGGTGGAAATGCCACGGACCAGGCCCTGATGAAATTCATCGGTGAAGAGACCTTCAACCTGCTGAAGGAGAATAAGGAGTGCGAGGCCGGCCAGTTCCAGGGCTTTAACTCGGCAAATAAGTTCAGCCAGGTGCATATCCCCGGCATGGGCAGAACCTTCTACAAGGGCGCCCCGGAGAGACTTCTGGCAGTTGCCACAAAAGCACTGGACAAGGACGGAAACGAGACCGCTTTGGACTTTGACGAAGTGAATGAGAAAATCAACGAACTGGCCTCCAGAGCCATGCGTGTGCTGGCCTTTGGCTATTCCCAGAAGGAGCTTGTGGAAAACAAGATCAACGGGGACACGGTGCTTATCGGTCTGGTGGCCATTCGGGATGATGTAAGACCTGAGGCAAAAGACGCCATCCAGCAGGTACAGGAAGCGGGCATCCAGGTTGTCATGATCACCGGCGACAGGCTTGAGACAGCGGTTTCCATTGCGGAGGACGCAGGTCTCATCAGAGAAGATTCTGACAAGGCGCTCACATCCGCGGAGCTGAACAAGATGAGCGACGAGGAAGTGAAGGCTATTATGAAAGATATCCGGGTTATCGCCAGGGCCCTTCCCACGGACAAATCCCGCATGGTCAAGCTCTGCCAGGAGATGAATCTGGTGGTGGGCATGACGGGGGACGGCGTGAACGACTCCCCGGCGTTAAAGCGTGCGGATGTGGGATTTGCCATGGGAAGCGGCACGGAGGCTGCCAAGGAGGCCGGCAAGATTGTGGTGCTGGACGACAATTTCAGATCTATCCGGGACGCCATCTGGTACGGCAGGACTATTTACCACAATATCCTGAAATTCTGCAAGTTCCAGCTGGTGATCAATGTGGCGGCCGTGGTGGTCAGCGCCATAGCGCCCTTCTTTGGGGTGGATGAACCGCTGAAGGTTACGCACCTGTTGTTTGTGAATCTGGTCATGGATGGCCTGGGGGCCATTATGCTGGGCAACGAACCGGCGCTGGAAAAATATATGAGGGAAAAGCCCAGAAGAAGGGACGAGAGCATTATCAGCAGGAAGATGATGGCTCAGATCCTGACCATGGGGGTATGGCTTACTTTTATCAGTTTTGTTTACCTGAAAGTTCCCTTCTTTGTAAACCTTTTTGATACAACAGAGCAGCATTTGACAGGATATTTCGTGCTGTTTATCGTAAGTGCACTGTTTAATGGATTTAATGTGAGGGATGACGGATTTGGCATTTTCAAGGGACTCAATGAGAACACAGGATTCCTGAAGGTGTTCGCCATTATTGTCCTGGTGCAGGCGGCCATTGTGAATGCGGCATTGATTCCAGGCTCCGTGTTTACCTGGATCGGTAATATGTTCAGCTGTGTACCCTTCGGCATCACGGGCTGGATTGTTGTAGTGCTCCTGGCTGTGACCATGATCCCTGTGGACTTGATCCGCAAGTGTGTTGTGGGCAGGGAGTAGGATCCAGGCACTTCCTCAAAAACAGAATTTCTGCGGATCCTTCCCTGGGCTGACATCAGGGGGAATACAGCATAGGAACATGCGAAAGGCACATGGCCTGCTCTGGGGCACCATGTGCCTTTTGGCTAAAATTGCCTAATCTCCAGCTGTTCCAACAGGAGTTGATGATTCTGTTGGAACAGGCCCATTCCTTCAATCAGGCAGGAATTGGAGGGGCTATCAGGTCTTTGGGAAGTTGTTTCACAGAATGGAGGCAGGAAAATATGAATCACAGAGTAAAGACTTATTGGGGCAGGTTAGTGTACAGGTCAGCCGGTATTCTGGCATGCGTGGCACTGACAGGATGCGGCACCGTGGGGGATGCACCCGGGGATGATACTTCACAGTACTATGGGGGAGTGGAGGCCCGGGACATGGGACAGACAGGAACTCAGGGAGACGGGGAGCCCGGGACGGGAAATGGCTTCCAGGGAGCGGAAAGCGGTGCTCAGACCCAGGGAACGGAAAGCGGTGCTCAGATCCAGGGAGCGGGAAGCGGAGTCCAGACCCAGGGAACGGAAAGCGGTGCTCAGATCCAGGGAGCGGGAAGCGGAGTCCAGACCCAGGGAACCGAAGCGGGGAGCGGGGACCAGAGTCAGGGAATCGGACCGGGGCAGGAAGACGGGTATCCAAGGGGAAACAAGATCGAGAACCAGTCTTTTCAGGTAGAACTGCGCCCCTTAGGGCAGGTAACATTTGCCTCCTATAAGCCGGACACCTCGGAAAATCCTCTGGCCGATGTGGTCTTTTTAATTGAAAAGGAAGGAGAAATCTTGTTACAGCTTCCAGGAACAGGGGAGGGAAATATAGGATATGAGCTTTTTGCGCAGGTGGATGCGGTGTCTTTTGTGGACTATAACAATGATGGTTATGATGATATTATTATAATTCTTCAGTACTATTTTGGGGCAGGCCCCCAGGCGGGACAGCCCCATTCTGTGCTTCGCTATTACACAGGCAGCGCCCAGGGCAGCTTCCTCTATGAGGCGCAGATGTCTGATGACGCGATGATGGCTCTTACGGAGCTCACGGTAAAAACGGCGAAGGATTTTATTATGGTAAAATCCAGCGACACAGCGGAGGATGGGGGACAGGCAACAGAAAATGATCTGGAACTCTGGCAGCAGGCCTATCTTACTTATCTGGAAACTGAGTCCCACGAGGATGAACAGCAGGGATATACTCTGATTGGCATGAGCAGCGACGGGATCCCCCAGCTGGTGGAGGTGGGGGCGGACGAGGCCACTGGCTGCAGGATTGTCTTTTATTCCGGTGGTAAAGCCCAGGTGTTCCAGCTGAACCGGCTGTATTTTTCCTATATTCCCTCCGGCAACCTTCTGTGCAACTCGGAAGGGAATATGGATTATTATTATGACCTGGTATATAAATACAGCAATGGGGAAATAGAAAGGATAGCAGAGGGGTGGTACGGAGCAGAAGACAACAGCCAGGTGGAGTATGACGAGAATGGCGACCCTATATATCTCTATAAATGGAATGGTGTGGAGGTGGATAAGGAGCAGTATGGTCAGGAACTTGGCAAAGTATATGACGTTTTCCAGGCCGTCAGCTATAGTTATGACAATCTGTATTCTCTCCAGGAGGTAAAGGAAGCAGTGAAAGGGTATCGGTAAAATTTTTATTTTTCTGCAACGAAAGCTCCTTTTTTGTCGACTGTCAGTATGAGAACTATGAGAAACGGAAGGAGGTCCGTGTCATGGAGGATGAGAGGATCATAGACCTGTACTGGCAGCGGAAGGAAGAGGCAGTTCATGAGACAGAAAGAAAGTTTGGGCATTATCTCACAAAGATCGCCTATAATATTCTCGCCGACTGGGAAGACAGCGCGGAATCGGTGAATGATGTATATCTGGCAGCGTGGAATTCCATTCCGCCCCAGCGGCCGGTCTGCCTCTCCGCCTATCTGGGGCAGATCACAAGGCGTATCTCCATAGACATCTATAGAAAAAGGAAGCGCATGAAACGACCCAGGACAGAGTATGCGGTCTCCCTTTCCGAGTTGGAGGACTGCCTGTCGGCCGGGGACACCACCCAGCAGCACGTGGATCTGCATTTGCTGGCAAAGGCAGTCAATGATTATCTGCGGACACTCTCTGTGGAAGCCAGAGACCTTTTTATCGGGCGGTATTATTTTGCAGATTCGGTCCGGAACGCCGCAGAGTATTGCGGCATGAGCGAGTCGAAGGCAAAGAGCATGCTTTACCGCACACGGCAGGGACTGAAGAAACACCTGGAAAAGGAGGGGTTTTATGAAGAGTGAAGATTTGAGCGATGCACTGGATTTGCTGGATGAGGACATGATCCTGCACACGGACATTGTCAGGAGAAAGGGAGGGGAGGCTTGTGGCTTCAGAAGATTACGCTGGAAGCGGTGGTGTGCCGGGGCGGCATGCCTGTGTCTGGCGGGAACGGCAGCCTATCTGGCCAGAGAGAATTTACTGTTCTTTATCCACCCTCAGGAAGAGGGGCAGGAGATTGCGGAGTCCTCAGCTCTGGAGAGCAGTCAGACAGGTGGTTCCACCCAGGGAACTCCGGAGTCCTCAGTCCCGGAAAACAGCCCGGAAGACAGTCCGGAAAACAACTCCTCCCAGGAAACTTTGGAGTCATCAGCTCAGGATGACAGCCAGGGAACTCCAGAGTCGTCAGTTCTGGAGGACAATCAGGAAAGTGCTGTATCCCAGGAGATACAGGAAGCTTCAGATCCAAATTATCGCCAGGAAGCTGCGTCCCGTGATGTGGGGCAGGAGAAATTTGTCCCTGTTTACACTCTGCTGGCACAGAAAAGCCTGACCCAGGAGGAAATGGCAGCACAGTCTGTGCAGGTGTCCCTGGGGGAGTACACGGGTATTTATGAGAAGGTTTCCTCTGCAGAGGGCCGGGTTCTGGCTGAGAGTATGGGGGCGGAGACCGGCTGGGCCACAGGATGGCATTATGTGTCAGGGCATGGGGATCTTCAGTATCTGATTCGGGAGGAAGACCAGGATTATTCTCTGTGGAAATTTCTCTGTTTTGACAGCGGAGAATATCCCTATGGTGATGTGCTCCGTCTGGTGTATGGGATTGATTCCGGGGAGGCGCTGACCCAGGTGAAGATTATGCCTGCCACCATGGACAATACCGACGGTGGGAAAAAGGTCCAGAAGGAAGTGGGAACCCATATGGTCACGGATCCACAGGCGATGGAAACTTTGTACCAGGCGCTGGCTTCCATGACCTGTTATGGAAGAGGACGGTGGGATCTGGTGGACTATGGCGGCGTAGAGGCAGCGGCGGACAGGGAGACAGGGGACCATGAGGCGGTAAGGCTTGGGCGATATCTGTCTTTTACCACGGCCTGGGGAAATGAGATTGACGGTTTGAAATACACTGCTGTCTCGAATATGTTCTACGAGTATAACGGCATTGCCTACAGTTCCCTGGAAGGGCAGCAGGCTCAGGATGTGTGGGAAATTCTGGGTATCACAGGGCCGTCGGAGGAAGAGGAACAGGAGGTCGGGGAGACGCTGCTTCTGGAGGCGGATAACCGGGAAGCCGGACTGGATTACGTGAATCAGCTTCAGGAGCGGGTCAGCCAGGCTATGATAGACCATGAGCTGCCTTTTGTGGTGGTATCCTCTGTCTATGAGCAGCCCTACCCCAGACTTCACCTGTTGGTGACTTCCCGGGAAGAGGAAGATCTGGAGAAACTGAGGGCATTTGACACTCTGGGAGGTGTGATGGAAATAGAATATGTCTCCGGAGGCGGAGTCCTGGAGTAGAACCGGAAAAAGAGTTGGAACAAACAGGCCGGGCGGCTGAGGCTGCCCGGCCTGTGTAGTGGAAGAGGGTGTTGAGGATGCCTGCCCCTGCCTTGCCTCCTTCCTCCGCCTTGCAGACTGAAAATTTATCCTTCGCGAAACATAGTGGTAATTGTTGTGGATTATACTAGTCCCGGGAAGGCAGGAAGGAAAGGCAGCATTTCTGGGGCCGGCCGGGAATCAGGCTGGTACCGTCGGAATATCCTTCCTCCCTTCCCTCCAGTTCCCGGATCAGGATCTGGCGCAGGTAAGCGATCCGCTCCTGGCATTCAGGGTCCCTGGAAGCATCGTGGAGCTCCTGAGGATCCCTGTCCAGGCGGAAATACTGTTCCCGCCCGGACTGCATAAACCAGCAGTATTTATCCTGGCCGGTGACAATGTAATGGTTCCCCAGGTCTCCCCCGCTGTGTTCTCCGTGCAGGTATTCCCGTCCCTGGTCGTGGAGCATGGAGAGGCCGTCGATTCCTTCCGGCGGCGTTTCTCCGGCCAGCTCCACCAAGGTGGGCAGCACATCCCGAAGTTCCACAAGCTGATCCGAGACAGTACCCGGACGGATGCCGGGAGCGTTGTTGATGATCATGGGAATGTGGATGCTTCCCTGGTAAGGCCTGGTCTTGCGGAAGGTGTGGTGATCCCCTAAAAGCTCTCCGTGGTCGGAGGTGAAAAGTACCACCGTGTCCTGGGCGCAGCTGTCATCTCTAAGGGCATCCAGCAGGCGCCCTATCTGGTTGTCCAGGTGGCTGATGCAGGCGTAATAGCCGATTCGAGCCTGGCGCATCAGCTCCGGATCGCAGGATCCCGTGTCAGAATCCGTCAGCCTTCCCATGCGCTCAAGCCTTCCCTTGTCCGCCCAGTCTCCCACAGGGATGGGGGACAGTTCCCGATCCTGGTAGAGACGGAAAAAGTATTCAGGCGCGTCCAGGGGCGGGTGGGGTCTCAGGTAGGAGGCCATCAGGAAGAAGGGCTTGGAGCGGTCCCGGCGGCGCAGGAAGTCAATGGAACGATCCGTGACCCAGTTGGTGGGGTGCAGTCTTTCCTCATACATCCAGGGGCGGGCGGTAAAGGAGTTGCACTCCAGTCCCTGGTCCGTCACATCCCGGTCAATGCCCAGCTGTGTTTTCAGCCAGTAGAAATAGTCGTCGGCCACCCTCTGGTTCTCCGCGTAGGGAACAGTTCCGTTTCTGTAGGCGTGGAGGTAGCCGTCATGGAGCTCCACATGGTGGAAGCCCATAAGATTGCGCAGGGGATGGACATGCATTTTTCCTACGCATTGGGTGTAGTACCCTGCTTTGGCCAACTCTCCCGCCATGGTGACAGGATAGTTCCAGGGCACTCTGTCCTGATAGCCTACACGTCCATGGTGTTTTGCCTCCAGTCCGGTATGGAGGGCGCACCGGGCAGGGATACAGCTGGGACATGCGGTGTAGGCATTGGTGAAACGCATGCCCCTGGAGGCAAGGTGGTCCAGATATGGGGTCTTCACGTCGGGATGTCCCGCCACCCCCATGCAGTCCCCTCTCATCTGGTCGGTCATGATGAGCAGGATGTTTGGCTGTCTGTGTTTTTCGCTCATAGAGATCCTCCTGTGATCCAATGAAATTACAGCAGGGTTTTCAGTATCGCTGTTCATACAAAAACAGGGGGCTTGGAATTTTGCCCCCATTTTTTTACTTTCCATTACCATCCTATCACATACCACAGAGCAAAGCAATGAAAATTATTCTATATCTGCATTATTGAGAAACTATTCCTTCCTTAAAATAGCTTGCATTTTTCCCTGCCATAGTCCATAATAAAAATGTTGCGGGGAAATCGTAATAAAAACGGCGGTCTGTGTGTTTACGGGCAGGTTTTGGGGCAAACACTGCCAGGGGGATCAGCGATACCAGGGCAGCAAAGAAGGAGGCAGCCAGATAGTCAGGATACAAAGGGGGTAATATGAAAAGAGAAAAATTCGGATCGCGTCTTGGTTTCATTCTGGTCTCGGCGGGATGTGCCATAGGCATCGGCAATGTGTGGAAATTTCCCTATATCTGCGGAGAGTATGGGGGGGCTGCTTTTATCCTGATCTATCTGGCATTCCTGCTGATTCTGGGAATACCGGTACTGGTCTGCGAGTTTGCGGTGGGCAGGGGGAGCAGGAAGAGCGCGGCTCTTTGCTTTGAGGCTCTGGTTCCCTCCTCTTCCAGGTGGCGAAAACTGAAATACATAGGGATTTTCGGGTGTTATCTGCTCATGATGTTCTATACCATGGTTGGAGGATGGATGCTGTATTACTGCTACAGGAGTCTTCGGGGTGAGTTCTCCGGGGCTTCCCAGGAGCAGGTGGCAGAGGCTTTCGGAGGAATGCTTGTGGATCTTCCAACTATGACTTTCTGGACCATACTGGTGTGTGTGATTGGTTTTGCGGTCTGCCTTTTCGGCCTGAAATCCGGTGTGGAGCGGATCACCAAGGTTATGATGGGGGCGCTTCTGGTGATTATGCTGGTGCTGGCGGTACACTCGGTGTTCCTGGATGGAGCAGGGGAAGGTATCCGGTTTTACCTGGTTCCGGACTTTGACAGGATGGCGGAGAGCGGTATCGGCGCGGTGGTCTTTGCGGCGCTGAGCCAGGCCTTTTTTACACTGTCCCTGGGTATCGGCGCCATGTTGATCTTTGGCAGCTACATGGACCGTTCCCGCAGTCTTGCCGGGGAGGCGGTGAGTATCACGGGCCTGGACACTTTTGTGGCGCTGATGGCAGGCTTTATCGTTATTCCGGCCTGTTTTGCCTATGGGATTGAGCCGGGAGCGGGACCCAGCCTGGTGTTTATCACCCTGCCCAATATCTTTGCCCAGATGCCGGGGGGATTTCTGTGGAGTGCGCTGTTCTTCCTGTTTCTCTCTTTTGCGGCGCTCTCCACCATCATTGCGGTGTATGAAAATATCATTGCCTTTGACATGGATCTCTTTGGGTGGTCCAGGAAAAAGAGCGTGCTGGTGAGCGCGCTGCTGCTGACTGTGCTGAGCATGCCGGCAGTGCTGGGATTCAATGTGCTGTCCATGGTACAGCCCTTAGGGGAGAACAGCACCATCATGGATCTGGAAGATTTTATTGTGTCCAACAACCTGCTTCCTCTGGGCAGCCTGGGCTATGTGCTGTTCTGTACCCGGAAGAGCGGCTGGGGATGGAACGCTTTCCTGGAGGAGGCCAACGCAGGGAAGGGAATTCGTTTTCCCAAGGGACTCAAAGTCTACATGTCCTACGGGATTCCGGCCATCATTATCCTGATCTATCTCCAGGGATATTATGACAAGTTCCGGCAGGAGAGCCCTCTGGTGCTGGGAGGCTGGATGGCAGTGGCAGGGGCGTTGCTGCTTTTTGTGCTCTGGTGTGCATGGGACGGCAGAAAAAGGGCGTAAGTGGGAGTTTTTTTGGCATAATTTGACAGCGAAACAATTGAAAAACGAGATTTCTGATGGTAAAATCACATTGGGACATAAGCTGGAAGGGGGAGGCACATGAAAATACTGGTCATAGGAGGAAGCTATTTTCTGGGCAGGGTGTTTGTGATGCAGGCCGCAGGCGTCCATGAGATCACTCTGGTAAATCGGGGAACATACTCCATGGAAGAATGGGGCGTGAGACAAATCAGGGGTGACAGAAGGGATAAGGCGCTCTGGCAGGGATGCAGCGGGGACTATGATGTCATTGTGGATTTCTGTGCCTACGAGAAAGGGGATATCGCCGGGGTGCTGCACAATATCCGGGCCCATGCAGGGCAGTATCTTCTGATCAGCACGGTGGATGTGTATGCCCGGGGGACTGAGGGGATAAAGGGAGAGGACGCGCCTCTTGAGACAAGGGTTTTTCCGGGGGAGGCGGGAGCCTATATCGCGGGGAAGGCGGCCTTGGAGGAGGAGCTCTGGGAGGAATGTGCCAGAATGGGGATGGAAGGCACTGTGCTCAGGCCTGCCATTCTGTATGGCCCTTATAACTACGCTCCCAGGGAGTCTGCTTTCATCCAGAAAATGGTCCGGGACCGGGTGCTGCCCCATGTGTCCGGCGCCGACGGCAGATTCCAGTTTGTCTACGTGAAGGATGCGGCGGAAGCTGCCGTGAAATGCCTGCAAAATGAGAAGGCTTACGGAGAGGCCTTTAATCTTTGTCAGGATGAAGTCCTCACCTATGATTCTTTTTATGAGGGCTTGAAGGGGGCGGCGGACTTGGAGACGGAGGAGGTGCTGCTGTCTCCTCAGGAGGCGGACAGACAGGGGCTCCTGCCTTTTCCGGCCTCTCTTGCAGAGTCGGAGCTGTGCTCCAACGAGAAGAGCAGGCGGGAACTGGGAATGGCATACCTGAGCTTTCAGGAGGGAATGGCCAGGACATACAGGGCGTTTAAGGCGGTGTACGGCCTGTGAGTTCAGGCCGGGCCTGTGAGTTCAGGCCGGGGCTTTGAATGCAGGTTGGGGCTTTGAGTTCGGACTGGGCTTGTGGGATGGGCGGCCCTGTGAGTTTTGCCCTATGGTTTTGAGGCTGCCGGATGGGATTCGGAAGGACAAAGGAGGAAGAAGGCAATGACCAACGGAGAGGGAGGCGGCAGGGAGAAGAAGGGATGGCGGCAGCAGGTATTGCCGGGTTTTCTGGTTCTGGCTATGGCCATCACTTTTTTCTTTGTGCTGGACCGTTTCGACGATCTTTGCGGAAAGATCGGCAGCATGGTTTCCGTTCTGCTGCCATTTATTTACGGCGGAGTGATGGCATACATGCTCCGAATGCCCTGCAATTTTTTTGAGAAGTACCTGAACAGGTGGCTTCCGGGAAAACTGCGCAGACAGGCGGGAGCCCTGGCGGTGCTGCTGAGCCTCTGCAGCGCATTTCTGGTGCTGTATCTTCTGGTGAGCATGGTGGTGCCCCAGATGGCGGCCAGTATTTCTTCCGTGGTGGCGGCTCTTCCCGGTGCGGCAGCCCGGGCTTCGGAGTGGGTGGAGACACAGCTTGCGGACAATATTGTGCTGGAAAATTATGTTCAGACCGCCATGGATGCAGTGAACCAGAGGCTTCAGAACTGGGCCCAGAGTGATCTGCTTCCCATGCTGACCAATATGGTGGACGGGTTTGCCAGCACGGTGACAACGGTTGTCACCACACTGTTTAACCTGTTTATAGGTGTCATTGTTTGCATTTACATGCTGCTTTCCCGGAAACTTTTTGCCAGACAGGCCAGGGCGGTGGTGTACAGTGTGTTAAAGCCCAGATGGGCGGATTATCTGTTGGAAGAGGTCAGCTATGCGGACAGGATGTTTGTGGGATTTTTCTCCGGGAAAATCCTGGACAGCGCTATCATTGGGGTTTTGTGCTATGTCTGTTCCCTGATCCTGGATTTTCCCAACGCCATGCTTGTGAGCGTGATTGTGGGCGTGACCAATATCATTCCTTATTTTGGGCCCTATATCGGGGCCGTGCCCTCGGCACTGCTGATCCTCATTGTGGATCCCATGAAATGTTTGTGGTTCATTGTGTTTGTGGTTATTCTGCAGCAGTTTGACGGCAATATCCTGGGGCCTCGCCTTCTGGCCAACAGTACGGGGCTGTCCGGGTTCTGGGTTCTGTTCTCCGTGACTGTCTTCAGCGGTCTGTTCGGATTTGCAGGAATTCTCATGGGGGTTCCGGTCTTTGCAGTGATCTATGATCTTGTGAGAAAGCTGGTGGTGCTGGGGCTGAGACGGAACCAGAAGCTGGAGGTGCTGCAGGCAGACAACGACGGTGCCCGGGACAGAGTCGCAGTGGAAGGAAAGAGTATCAGAGGCAGGAAAGACGCTCAGAATCAGAATGGACACAGGCAGGACAAGGGGGCGAGGAAAAAATAGGAGAAGTATTCCATAAAAGGTCTTGACACAGATACCTGATTTGATTTAATATGCCATAAGAGTTGTCCAAATGGCGACAGACCGGGCGCATAAATGTGTGGAGAAGACAGGATATTTGACAGGAGTAAAGGATTGTGCAGAGCGTATGCACTGCCGCAGGGATGCCCGGACGGTGTCGCGGCGATGGAAGAGGAGGGTTAGCATAGTGCAGACAAGGAATAATATGGATTATATCTACCTGAACGGAACGGAACAGGTGCTTATAGAATCGGAACAGGCTCAGGCGCGCAGTGAAGTGATCGGGCAGTATAAGCAGTGCCGCAAGGATAAGAAGATGACCCAGACGGAACTGGCGCGCCGGACAGGGATATCGCAGCCCAATATCAATCGTTTTGAGAGCGGAAATTATAACCCGTCCCTGGAGATGCTGGTGAAAGTTGCACTGGCACTGGATATGGAACTGAGCATTCAACTGAAGGAGAGGGACAAAGCCGCCGAAATGTGAAAATGCTCTTCCCGGCGTGGTCGTCGCGGACCGCGCCGGGATTTTGTATATTTTGATGTATTTTTTGTCAAATTTGACAGTATTTTAAGAGGAATGATCTGAGTTTCAAGCTTGTGCCATGGGCGTTGTTGTGGTAAAATAAAAGTATATCTTTGCTCTGCCGACAGTTTATTTCGACATTAATTTTTCTTAAAAAATTGGACAGGCAGGCAGTTCTGGGATAAAATGAATGTTAGAACAGCATGAGGAAGCGATACTCTGACATTTTCTAAGCAAAAAGGAGAGGAATTTTTTTATGAAAAGGAAAGTATTGGCAGCAATGGTGATTGCGGCGAGCCTTTTAGTAGGTTGTGGCACGGAGGGAGAGGCTCCTGCTACAAATCCGCAGGTTGTCACCCCGGTGCAGATGGGAGAGGGTTCCACAGCCCCTGAGGCCACGGGAGAGGGGAGCACGGCTCCGGAGGCCACACCCGAAACACAGGAGCCGGTGGGGGCGGATGGAAAAATGTCAAACGGCGAGAACCATCCCATTACATCCAGGGCAGTGGTGGAAGGTAAGATGCAGAGTTATCTGACCGGTGAGTGGAAGGATGCCAGCGTAGTTCAGAGAAGGAATATGGCGGTGATGATGCCCAATAACAAGGCGGCCCTGCCTCATTACGGCATCTCTCATGCGAGCATGTATTACGAGGCGCCGGTGGAAGGGGCTATTACTCGACTTATGTGCTTCTTTGAGGATTATGATGATCTTGACAGAATCGGACCTGTCCGCAGCAGTCGTGACTACTATGTGTATGAGGCCATGGCCTATGACTCCATCTACTGCAACTGGGGTCTTGCCATTCCCTATGTGGGACCTGTGATCAACACAGACAGGATTGACAATGTCAGCCAGGCTCTGAAGGGGATTGATGTGGCGGCTCCGGAGGCTTTCGACAGAGTCAGCAGGCCTGGATACAAGGATGAGTACAGGGGATATATGTTTACGGAAGGCTATACCAAGGCTGTGGAGCGGCTTGGCTATGCTAAGGAGTATACGGACCGTTTTGTGCAGGCCTTTACCTTCGCGGATGACGGTTATACTGCTACTTATGATTCCTATCCCAGTGCCACCAAGGTATACCCCGGCGGAACCAAATCCAACGCCGGCGGCTATGGGGAGGCGAAGCCCTGCTTTGAGTACAACCCGGAGGATGGACTGTATTACCGTACTCAGTACGGCAGCGAGCTGAAGGATGAGCAGAACGGCGAGCAGGTGGCGGTGTCCAATGTGGTGTTCAAAATCTGCCATGGTGAGGCCAGGGACGCGAATGGCTATCTTGCTTTCCGGGTGCATGGAACAGGGGATGCCTATGTGTTTACCAACGGAAAGGTGATCAAGGGAACCTGGTCCAGGGAAAATGACTATGATCCCAACCTGTTCCTGGATGAGAACGGCAAGGAGATTGTCTTTAATCAGGGCAAGACCTGGATCTGCTGTATCTGGGAGGAAAAGAACTTTATCTCTTACGAATAAGATGAGCGCGGCCTCAGGTAATGGGGGCCGCGCTTTTTTAGGAGGGGCGGGTGTGAGAAGATGAAAAAGGGAAGGATTGTTTTCTGGGGCGGCGCCGGGCTGGTGGCTCTGCTGAATATCGCCGCCTGGAACAGCACGGCTTTTGCGGACTGGTATATAGCCAATATCTTTCCGATATGGGTGGGTACATACGGCCGCTTTACGGGGTTCTTTCCCTTTTCCGTGGGGGAGTGGCTGATTGCGGCCGGGCTTGTGCTGACGGGGATGGCGGCGGTACTTGTGATTTTGTGGACGGTATGGGGACTGGGAATCTTGTGCCGTCATGTGTGGAAGACCTGGGGCGTTGGGGCATGTCTGGGGCGCGTGTGGAAGGCCTGGGGCGTTGGGGCGTGTCTGAGACGTGTGCGGAAGGCCTGGGGCGTTGGGGCATGTCTGGGACGTGTGCGGAAGGCCTGGGGCGTTGGGGCGTGTCTGGGACGTGTGTGGGAGGCCTGGGGCGTTGGGGCAAGGCTGGGGCGTGTGCGGAAGGCCTGGGGCGTTGGGGCAAGGCTGGGGCGTTTGCGTAAAGAGGCTGGCCCGGGCGGATGCCTGGGGTGCGAGACAGCCTCCTCCCTGGATAATTGCGGTGAGAATGACGCCTGCCCACAAAGGGACAGGGAAAGCAGGGGCGGCGGACAGAAAAGCAGGGCGGTGTGGACAGGAGGCCGTTTTGGGCGGTTTACCAGGGGATTTTACCGCTTTTATGCCTGGACCCTGCTGGCAGTGTGTCTGGTGATGACGTTGAACTGCTTTATCCTGTATCATGCCTCCACTTTTGCAGAACAATACTTTGTACAGCGGAACACCCAATACACGCTGGTGGATTTGATTGCGGTTTATAATATGGCGGCCTCAGAGTGCAACCGCCTGGCTCTGGAGATGGAGCGGGACGAGAGGGGAATGGTGGTGTACTCAGGCAGCAGGGGGGCAGAGGGAACGCTTCTGGATATGGCGGACAAGGCCAGGGAACAGATGGAGCGCCTGGGGGAGACGTATCCGCAGCTTAAGGGGTATTATCCCCGGCCCAAGGCCATGTTTTTCTCGGATTTTATGTGCCAGCAGTATATGCAGGGCTATTATTTTCCGTTTTCCATGGAAGCCAATTACAATGATGTAATGCATATTTTAAATATCCCATCCACCATGTGTCATGAGCTGGCGCATCTGCGGGGATACATCTATGAGGACGAGGCAAATTTTATCGGATATCTGGCCTGTGTGGAGTCGGACGACCCTTTTTTTCAGTATGCAGGATATTTAAGTGTGCTGACCTATCTGAACAATGATCTCTACTATGCCTGGCGGGACAGTAGGAAAGCATACCAGGAGGCTGTGAAGGAACTGCCTCCCGTGGCGGTGTCGGAACAGGTATGGGAGGACAATGTGTTTGTGACCCAGGAGGAATGGGACCGCATCAATGGGAAAGCCCTTATCGACACGGAGGTGGTGGACAAGGCGGCGGATGTGTTCATTGATGTGAATCTGAAGGTAAACGGTATCTCCGACGGGAAAGTAAGTTACAGCCGTGTGGTGAAGCTTCTGCTGCAGTACTATATCCCTTAAGATACCAGTTTGTAGGGATAGAGTTTGCCGTGTCCTATATTTTATGGTTGTCATTTAAAAATAATGGTATTATAATAAATTGTCGAATGTAAGTGTGTCAGAGTGTTTTGTCATTGAAAGGAGGCGATTGACATGAAAGCATATCAGAAGAATATGAGTCGTGATAAATCCGAAATATATGAGGTGATTACATATTAACGGATGGAAGCTTGTGCTTCAGAAGGGACTTATGTTAAGATTAAAATATTTATATGAGAATTTCGACCTTGCAAAGTTTGCTTTGAAAAATTGGGATTATGATGCTGAGACTCTTGGGGACTGTCTGCAACATTTTCGGATTTCATCAAATGCAATCTATCCTTTCCTATGGCAGGGAAATATGCGGTATCTGCGCTTATCTCCTGTGTCGGAGAAAATGGAAAACAATCTGAGAGGTGAATTGGAATTTCTGCGTTATCTGCAAAGGAGAAGTTACCCTGCCGTAATCCCTGTTGCATCCAATTTGGGTGAACTTGTTGTCACAATTGATTCAACTTGGGGAAAATATTATGCGAGTGTTTTTAAGGGTGTTGACGGAATTTCTATTGAAGATACCGACTGTAACGACCGTATTGTGTATGCGTATGGAAAGGCTCTCGGACAGCTCCATATTTTATCCGCAGAGTATTCCCCGGAAATCAGAAAATGGACTTATTGTGATGTGCTGTTATGGATTGGGGAAACACTGGAAGAGGGCCATGCTCCCAATAAAATGCTGGTTGAGTTGGAGGAAGTCCGGCAGGAGTTGAACAAACTTTCTCAGACAGGCGATTCTTTTGGACTGGTCCATTACGATTTTGAGCCGGACAATGTATTTTGGGACGAGGATAAGCACTGCTGTACTGCTATCGACTTTGAAGATGGTATGTATCACTTCTTTCTGATTGATTTGGAACAGGCTCTGGACGCCTTGCTGGAAAACATTTCAGAGGACAGGAAAATGATTGCAAAAACCATTTTCCTGCAGGGGTATCAAAGTGTAAAAATGTTAGAAGCGGATTATGCTGAAAAATTAAAACTGATGCGGCGATTCTGCAACTTGTATTCTTATGCAAGATTAATTCGCTGCATTGCCGAAGAACATCCTGACGAACCAGATTGGATGATTCAGCTGAGAGAGAAACTGCATAGGAAACTTGTATTTTTAGAAAACAGTGTAACGGGCTAAGCTCTCAGGATATTCTTTGCGTAGACGAAGAAGAGGGCGATATCAATCTGCCCTGACTCAGCCTTCGGTCCCCCAGGAGCGGATACGGACATATTTTTCCATCTGGCGCCTGACCTCTTCAGGCCGCTCCTGGTGGGTATTTCCCAGCAGAGTGAAGCTTCTCACCCTGCTTCCGGCAAAGGCTTCAAACCCCTCCTCAACACCAGCGGTCATTCCCACATGTTCCAGGGTACTATGGCCCTGATAAACAGAGAGATCTGTCACAGGATAGATAAATTCTTTCAGCTTTGCCAATTGATTTAGCGCTGAAAGTCCGTCCTCATTCTCAGCCCTTTCAGCCAGGTGGAATTCTGTCAGTTTCTTTAGATTTTTCAGAAAATCCAGGTTGTTCAGTCTGCTGTGGTGCAGGTCTAATTTTTTCAGATTCTTCATTTGGCCAATAAAGGCCGCGGCTCTCAGCTCCATATTCTCAATACCCAGCTCCTTTAGTCCCGTGAAAGGGGCCAGTTCCTCCACATGGATGTGGGTCAGGGCTCTCACACGGAGAGCTTTCAGAGTCTTTACGCCGGAGAGTCTGGCCAGGCCTGCGCCGCTCATGACATTCAGACTCAGTTCCTTTAGGGTTATCACAGTGAAAATGGACAGTCAAGAAAACAGAATAAAAAAATTATTTTAGGGATTGACAAAGTTTGAATGGCATGGTATTATATTAATGTTCATGAGAGAGACTTGCAGGTATCTAAAACCTGAGGGAATTGATAAATATATTATATGCGGGTGTAGTTCAATGGTAGAACACCAGCCTTCCAAGCTGGATACGTGGGTTCGATTCCCATCACCCGCTTTTTTCATGCAAAGCCGCAGAACCAAGGTTTTCCCAGGAAAATCGAGGATCTGCGGCTTTTTGCATGTCAGTTTTACAATTTATATTTGTACGTTACAACGCAAATTTGTATCACTTTTTGTCCAGAATTTGTCCGGAGTTGTCCTGGGTGAAAAGGGCATTTTTTAACTTTTCAGCTGCTTGCCTCTTAGCGTCTTTTTCTTGGTTTATCATGGAATGCCGGTAAACTGATTTCATAACATGATCCGTTTCCCATCCACCCATCTTCATAATATCTGCTTCCGGCACATTTAGAGCACTCATTTTAGATGCAAAATAATGGCGAAGTTTATGCAACGGAAAGTGTGGTATTCCAAGTTTATCTTCGGTTTTTACCAGGAAAGAGTTTATTGAATTAGGATGGCCTTTGTATATGTAGCCTTTCTTTCTTATCATGTCTGCGATTTCCATTGGTATAATAATTTGCCGTGTACTTGAAGTTGTCTTTGTTGTTTTGTTTACCCAGGTTTCTGTGTCTGCTAATACTTTGGCTTTATCAATGGTTACTATATCATCTTCTATATCGTCGAGTGTCAATGCACATATTTCCGATCTACGTAGACCATAGCAGGCAAGAATTATTGGAATCTCATACTCGGTTCCCTTAGAATATTTTAGTATTTTCTTCACTTCTTCATCAGAGGGTATATACGGCTCGTTTTTGAGTTTTTGTGGCAGGGTGGTACTAATCTTAAGGTTCGGACAAAATGTGCCCAGGACGGCCGAAATAAAGCCGTGGTAGTTCCGTACAGTCTTCGGGCTGTGTCCTATTGCTAAAATATTGATCTCGGATTGTATATCTAAGGCCGTAATGTCGTGTATGTTTAGGCCCTGGAATTTTTTAGATATGGTTTTCATGGCACTTTTATAACCCTTTATTGTTGTGGGAGACAATACATTTTTCTTAGCCTCAATATATTCTTCAGCCGCCGCTTTGAAATCCATGCTCTCATGCTTAGTCTGAATCTTCTGTAGCTCATCCGCCATAGCCAACATAGCTTCTTTCTGTGTGGGCTTGTGGTCAAAATTAACCGTGTACATCTGTCCCTTGTACATCTTCCTGACCCGGTAGGATCCGGATCCTCGCTTTTCAATCTTCATGATAACCTCCTTAAAAATGAGTACAAAAATTACACCCAATCATAAACAAATGTTCTGATTGACCAGGTGCCCAGGAGGATGATACACTGTGTGTAGGTTTGGGAGACCTAATGTATCATCCTTCTGGGGTGTATCTAAAGCCGTTCGGTGTTGGTAGCACCGGGCGGTTTTATTTTGGTACAAATAGCTCCTTTTACGATGTATAATTATTTATAGAACAGAAAAGGAGATAAGCGATGGAACAAAATTATAAACATATTGACTGGTCAAAATATCCTAAAAGAGTTACTGATCTTGGAGACATGAACAATAACAAATTAGATATTGCCATTGATGATGTTGACCAGTACACGGCGACATTAAATCGTAACGGTAAAAGTATTTGTGTTGATGGAGTTGTCAAGAGCTGATACTTTCCTTATGGTATCAATCATGCGTTTTTCTATTGGGCTTCCAAATTGTTTTATATTACTAGAGTAAATTTGATTGATGATTTCTCCGTCAATGCTTCCACCTATAGTTAAATACCGGGGGTTTTCCACTTTGTGTTCTTCAAGCATATAATTTGTATTGTCACCTATTATAGAAGTATACATGTTTCCATTATTATGACGTCCAATAATAATAAATGAGGAATGGAAAAATTTTGGTGTTTGCTTATTTCTCATAAAGGAAATAATTATGTTCCAAAAATCATCTATCATATAATTATTGAGGTCATTACCGCTTACATCAGTGATATAATCGAAAGCATAAGTAATATCTTCTAAATATCCGGCAAATCCCAAGATAATATTGTCATTAATTTTCCTGGTTTTATTGCAAGATTCTGATGGCCTTATTGTTCCACCAGCTTTTCCATCGCTCATTATAACAGCATTTGTCTTAGTTGCGTATCCAAGTATTAAACTCATTCGCCACCTTCTTCCCTGTTCTAGGGTTACTTCAGCTCAAGCACTCCGATATGCGGCTCAAAATAAACTACATAGTTATCAACGGTGGTGCAGACTCCGTACTTGCTTCGGTAATATGATATTGATTCTGCTAAGAAATCCTCCGATACATGCAGGTGCTCAGCTGCATCATAAAGGCTTTCACAGTGATGCTTGTACACGTCTATGAGCCCGATCAGGCCGACCAGGCGGTTATATGCATGAACCCGGCCATACCGTTCCTGCTTCCTATTGGCAACAGAGGACTGGTCCAGGATGTCTCCGCACCCGGTGTAATAGTGACCCAGCTCCTCCGCCATGATGCATTTCTTTTCAACTTCTGTTAAGTCTTTTTTAATTGCAATTCTGTTGCCCACTATCCTTCCCTTGTGAGCTTGTAGAGGTTTTTCTTTTGTAATAAGATTATTTCCTTCCGCTTCCAAAAGCAAATTTTCATATTCAGTCAAGATATCACCTCGTAAATTATTTTAGAAATTTTCGTCGTTCATAATATCATCATCAAACTGCTTTTCCTCTTCTGTGGCACCTTCAATGGGATGTGCGGCATTTATGTATACGACGTCTTCATTAACATACCGCGGAACCATTGTCAGCTCCTCAACCCTCTTTGTGGCTTCATGCTTGCCTATGTCGTTGAGCTGTTCGTAATACTGCATGATTTTTGGAACCTTTTGTGATGGAAGCTCCATATCTTCAGATTTTCCAACAATCCATGCAGGATTCACATTTAAAGCTATGGCGATTGACTCAACAACAGGAATTTTTATAGTAGTAATCTTTCCAGTCTCATAGCGTTGTATAGTAGATTTTGCAACACCTACTTTTTTTGCGATATCATCCAAAGTAACATCTCTTAAATCACGAGCATGTTTGATTCTATTTCCTATTTCTGCATTTGTCATGTTGAATCACCTCTCTATGACAGACATTATATTATATTTTATTGCGTAATGCAATAGCAAAAACAAAATAATTTAAAAAAAGTTGCGCAGAGCTATTGACATATTTGTTGCATAATGCTACTATTGATTCAGACGAAAGGAGGAATAAACTTGATTAACACAAATAAAATCAAGGGTAGAATGGCAGAATTGCAGATAACCCAGAAAGATGTTGCTAATTCGTTAGGACTTGCACAGCCAACTATTAATCAGAAAATAAACAATATTCGTCCTATGGATTTAAATGAAGCTGAACAACTTTCAGATTTATTGCATATTAAGCCAGAGGAATTTGCTGTTTATTTTTTTTACAACGGAAGTTGCACAGCGCAAAATAAAGGAGGCGAAACATATTTTTTGGAGTAAGGATGGGAGGTGAATGCGATGGCAATTAAAGGTGCGAGGAGTATCGCGGAATATGCAATCAGGAAATGGATGGTCCAGGAGGGTTTGGTAGAGGAGTATTTTTCCCTTACTGTGAGAGGTAATGAGGGGTTTTTGACAGACCGGGAGGGCAATTCCTTGGAGCTGGAATATGAACCCCTTACAAAAATGGTGCATGTGAAGGAATAGGATGCTCCAGAGTGGGCTTCCAGATTTTATCAAAAGGAGGACAAGTATCATGAGGAAACTCGCAAGAGCAGTTGCAAAAACAAATATGGCGAATCGGGGCATACATAAACCCTGCCGGAAGGACATCCGTGTCAAGGACGGATCTGCAATGACGAGCTACTTTGCCCTGAACTGGCGCGAATATGTCTAAGCAATACGTCCCTGGGACGTGAATAATGTGGAGGTGATATAAGTGCCGCGGGTGGCAATTAAGAAAAAGGATTATCTCCAGACGGACCTACGAGAGTGGATGAATGGGCGCATGAAGAGTCTGGGAAAGACCCAGGCGCATATGGGAGAATTACTACATATCACCCAGCAGGGGTTTGGAAATAGGCTTAAGCAGGGGAAGTTTGAAAATGTACAATTGTATGTGATTTTCAAGGAGCTTCAGGCGACAGATGAGGAAATCTTAAAACTGATGAAAATGTAAGAGCAAAAAAAGCTCCGTGTCCTGCGCGTGGTGTGTATACACCACCTCTCCTTTCATGAGGTGTACAGCTATGCCATAGGCTGTGCACCACGCGGAGGGCACGGGGAAAGGAGGAGCAGTGCCACTAACTAAATTAAGAGTGAAATTTTGGGGAGACGATGGCCAGGAGGAGTATGTTGGGTTTCAGACCATGTCCCGGGCGCGGGAATTTTATGACAGCCTTGCGATAGCAGAGATCCAGAAATACAACCCTCACAAGCATGAGTATGAGACAGTGGTTCCTGCAATTTTTCAGGGATAAAAAGGCGATGGACTGTCAGAAGGAGGATAACGTGACGTTAAAACAGATTTTTGCTTTGGGGATTATTAATAACAAAACAAATGTTTGGCTTCGAGGACATAAAAGCGCTACTATTGCGTTCGGACGTTGGTATCAGGAGAAAATCCTGGATCACATGAATACTGTGGTCAGAAATTTTACCTGGTATGATAACAACACTGTGTCTATCGAATTGGACTTAGAGGTTTCAGATGAAAGTATCGAGATTCAGGAAAGCGCAGCGAACCTGGAGAATTAGGAGCTTGGCAGACGCTGAAGAAAGGAGTAACAGTGTTTAAAACGGAAATCATACCTATTCCGCAGGCGAGTCCATATGTAACTCTCATGCTGATCTCTATGGGGATCCTGGAAGTAACGAACTATGGACTGAGGTGTCGTGAAGACAACCCAGCGACTACTTATTCTACGGCCGCGGGAAAAAGCGAGGAATGTATCACCGTCACGTGGGAGCTGCGTGGAGGTGTCAAGTGAATACTCTGGAAATGGATATGTTTAGTGACGGTCTTGTGATGGACTGTCCATGGGATGATGCGGAGTATCAGATACCGGACAGGGCAAGGATGAAGAGGGAAAGACAAGCTTACGAAGAGGCGGAAAGAAAGGGTAGGGAAGATGGTTAAGGTTGGAGATATTGTAAAAACAAAAGAAAAGGCAGGGAACCGGATTCTTCCGGCTGTTGTAACTAAACTCCCATGTCCTGCACACTTGACACCACCATAAATGAAACCTTTTGGGCAAGCCTGGGTTTGCAATTGTTATTTTCTGGCCGTATACTATAAGCAACGGCAAAGATCGATGTTATTTTGGGCCTGTAGCCCGTTAACTAAACTGATTTTTGGCTTCCTCATTTGCACCACCATCTGTCCAGCTGTTTGTGCAGCAAAAGGACGTACAGTAAAATGATAAGAGACAGGAAGCCATGCCGTAAATTCTTCCAGGAGGTGTC
>OFGB01000102.1_pt1 | contig 65469 bp, 67 predicted proteins | sample 1521491 | NCBI WGS metagenome assembly OFGB01 (sample SAMEA3504095, study PRJEB24116) | mouse gut metagenome | biome: mouse gut; feature: mouse-associated habitat; material: faeces | place: Denmark | collected 2011
TCTATTTGAGAAACCACTGGTTTTTTATTGTGTAACCTATGGTTTTTCATTGGGAAACCATTGGTTTTTATTTGCGGAACCTATGGTTACACAACTAGAAACCAATGGTTTTGGCTCGTGCAGCATACAACAAAAAATTTATAAACTTTTTATTTTTACAATTTAGGGAAGTATACTTCCTTTTTTTATACTGATTTTTAAAGTAAAATAAAACTGCACCAAAAAAAACTAAGAGAGGGATAGGATTATGGGAAAGGTATTACAGGATTTATCTGCAGGAAGGTTGATTCCTTATGAGATGGAAAAAAGTGAGCGTTACAAAAATGCGCGCATACAAATGCGCGAAAAGGAGGATGCACTGGAAGAGAAGTTAAACAAATTTGACAAGGCATTGGTGAGAGAACTCCGTGAATTATTGGATGCCTACACGGATTTGTTTACCATTGAACAGGAGGAAGATTTTTCTAACGGCTTCAAGATAGGCGTTCGTATGATGTGCGAGGTCTTTGGCGAAGAGTATGAGGACAATGAGGAGGAGGATGTGGAATAAAAAAGCGCCTATTTGTTTGACGAATATTTTTCTTCTGTTATCAAAGAAAAATAAAAAAGAGCGTAACCGTGACGTGTGCTGACACGCCGGTAAACAGTTCGCTCCCCTCAAAATTGTTTGGCGGACAACCTACCTCACTTTGCTATATACCCCTTTACTGGACGAAAATCCAGCAATAGAGGTACATAGCAAGGGATGGCGGGTTGTCTTTTTATTTCGGACCAAAATCCTTCTTATTTGTATAGCAAGGCGATACAACTTACATCCAGAACTAACAAGGTCATCAATTCCATCTTGCTCCTATTATTCCCTTCCCCGCATGCAGGGATACCGTTTTAGCTGCCGTTCATCTATATTCTATCATGTAGTTTTTTATTTCATAATTTTTCTAAAACAAGTTCTATCTGTAGACTATTTGGGCAAACTGTCTGCCGTCCACGTTTGTGGCGCCACCAGCACTGGATACTTGGCCAGCAGGCGCAAAATCTCTTCCTGCAAACAGGTCGTCTCCCCCAACGCAGCAAGTCCGCTCAGCAGCAGTCCCTCCACTGCACCCTGCTGTAATTGCCGCAAGATCTCGTAAACACCAACGCGATGCAAAAATACGCCTCCATCCAGTTCAATCAACACGCTGCTGATCCAATCGCCTCGCTCTTTGGCATAACGGCACAACGCCGCAACCTCCTCCTCTACGTCAGCTGTCTGTGTCTCCCGCCGACAATAAATCAATAACCGCATACAGCCCACCCCTCTCTGTCTTATCAATGTATGCGCATGGGTGCGCTGACATGTAAAAAAGCCGGCACCGCCTTCCTTTCTTCTCAAAGGAAGCCGTACCGGCCTGTGAAGGATTTTCTGATTTACAGCGGAGCCAATCCCAAACGCTGCCGCAATTTTTTTATCTCATGCTCCTGCAGATAACGGTATTCGCCCACCGCTACGCCTTTTAAATCCAATGGCCCGATAGAAACCCGCTTCAACGCTAAAACTGGATTTTTTACCGCCTTAAACATCCGGCGCACCTGCCGATTCCGCCCTTCGTGAATGGCGATCTCTACTATGGTTTTATGATTCTCCCGGCGCAGAATTTTTACATTTGCCGGCGCCGTCATGCCATCCTCCAGCATAATCCCTTCCCGCAGCTGCCGCAGGCGGTCTTCTGTCAAGGTGCCCTGCACTGTGGCAATATAGGTCTTCAGCATTTTGAACTTGGGATGGGTCATGCGATAGGCAAATTCTCCGTCATTGGTAAACAAAAGCAGCCCTTCAGTGTCCCCATCCAAACGCCCTACCGGATAAACCCGTTCCCGAATATCCGGCAACAGCTGCATTACCGTCTGCGGATTGTGCGGGTCCTGCACAGTGGTCACATAGCCGGCAGGCTTATTCATCAATAGATAGAGCAGCTTTTTTTCCTGTGCGACGGGCTTGCCATCCACCAAAACCTCATCATGGCCGGGAAGCACCTTCACACCTAGCTCCCGCACCACCTTTCCATTCACAGATACTCGTCCTTCTAAAATGAGTTTTTCACTGGCCCGGCGCGAAGCCACCCCGGCAGCAGCCAAAAACTTTTGCAAACGTTCTTCCATTGTTTTTGTTCTCCTTTTCCCTAAACCATCCCGTGCCGGTTTCTGCTTATTTCGTCAATCAGAAAGATTTTTCTTCAGCACATATCCAAATTCTCAACAGCTTCTGTTATTGTATCCCGATTTTCAAAAAAATTCAACAAAAAGTTATTGACAAAGCAGGACGCGCCAAGTATAATTGTATTCGTTAGTTATCGGGGTGTGGCTCAGTTTGGTAGAGTACGTGGTTTGGGACCATGGGGCCGGGGGTTCGAATCCCTCCACCCCGATATTTTTATGGGACATTGATTTGGTAAACAAATGCGATGTCCTTTTTTCTTGCCCAAAGACGCCCGCTTTTTCCATTTGCGCCTTCTTCACTCTAATTCCTTCGGTACTGCCCAAATTTCTGACCACAATCAAAGTTCTGAGACCAACCAAAAAGAGGCCGCAGCGATTTTCCGTTGCAGCCTCCTGCGATCTTCTTTTTTCCGCTAGCACTCCTTCAGGCAATCCGCACAGGCGGCGGGATTCACATGCACCACACAATGCTTTACCAACGGGAAACCTTTTTCAATGCCGTTATGCACCTGCACGGCAATATTGTGGGCCTCATATAAAGGCAGGTCGCGGTCCGCTTCGATTTCCACTTCCACATACATTTTCGAGCCGAATAAACGGGTGCGCAGCAAATCCAATGCCAACACACCCTCATTGGACAGAATGAGCTGCCGCATGGCCTGCTCCGTTTCCTCATCACAGGCATGGTCCACCATGCGATCCAAAGTTTCTTTGAATATATCATAGGCAACCTTCAAAATAAAACAGGCGATGACAACACTGGCCACCGGATCCAGTACCGGATAGCCCAGCCGTGCCCCGAAAATTCCGATGAAGCTGCCGATGGAGCTCAGCGCATCGGAGCGGTGATGCCAAGCCTCCGCCATCAGGGAGATGGAGTTAATTTGTTTGGCAGCAAATCGCGTGTACCAAAACAGTCCCTCCTTTACCAGAATGGAAATCACTGCCGCTGCCAGCGCCAATTTTCCCGGCACCGCCAAAGTGCTGTAGTCGCCGGAAAAAATTTTTCCCATTCCGTTCATCCCAATGCCCAGACCTACCAATAATAAAATATTGGCCAGGATAATGGAAATCACGCACTCCATGCGCTCGTGACCATAAGGATGCTCTTCATCCGCCGCTTTACCTGAAAGATTGGCGCCGATGATGACCAGAAAAGAGCCGAACACATCCGATGCAGAATGTACCGCATCGGCAATCATCGCGCCGGAATGAGCCACGACGCCGGCAAAAAATTTCATCGCCATCAAAGCAATATTGACAAAAATGCTCACTCGTGATACCTGAACCGTTAATTCTTTCTCTGTCTTTCCTGACATGATTATTTCCTCCCTGTTTTTTCTGTCCTTTTTCTCTATTACTCCCCGCTGCTGCATATCCCACGCTATCGCTGCATATACATAAAAAATCTTTGAAAATGATTGCAGGAGGAATGCTCCATGGAAGAACCTATTTTGTATGCTTCACCCCTTGCCTATCCTACAGTACAGGTCTCCGCGCCTAATTTAGTTTATGCACAAATGCTGACAAGTGCCTTTGCATCGGCGAAAAGTGAACTCAGCACTGTTACCCAATATATCTATTTCAGCTGGATATTGGATAAACAAGAATCTCAGCTTCGCGACAGTTTCCGCCATATTGCACAGGTAGAAATGCACCATTTAGATTTACTGGGACAGACGATTACTGCGCTGGGCGGTAACCCAATCTATCGTTCCTTTCCATACAAAAGACCTTCATTTTGGAATGCTTGTATGCTGCAATATCAAGGCAATAAAGAAAAAGCCCTGCGCATCAGCATCGCCGGCGAACAGGAAGCCATTGACGGCTACCATCGCCTGTCCAAACTGATTCAGGACCAAAATATAACCAACCTATTGCAGCGTATCATTTTGGATGAACAAATACACCTTCAAATTTTCCAAGAGTATCTTACCATACTTTAATCAAAAAAGAAAGCCAAACTCAAAAAAGTATTTTACGCTTAACAAATTCTTAAATTTTATAACGACAGGAAAAACCAAAAACGATATAGTCTCAAAGGAACCTCCTCTCATCTGGCAAAAGCAAGCAACTCTTTTACACAGGAGCGTCCATCTAAAGACTATATCGTTCTTCTAAAATCTCAGTTTCTCAAAAAACTGTACACCGCTTATTTTGTATTTATACGATTGCCTTTGGCATGCATTTTAAATTCGTACCAAATGGGGCTGGCAATGCACAGAGAAGAATACGTCCCTGCTACTACCCCAATAATCATAGCTAATACAAAAATTCGTGTGGTCTGTCCGCCGAAGAAGAACAACGCCAACAGCAGCAGTAAGGTGCTGATGGAAGTATTCATCGAACGGGTAAAGCTCTGCCGGATGCTGTCATTCACCAATCCAGACAGGCGGTCCTTTTTCACGCGGCCCATATTTTCCCGAATCCGGTCAAAAACCACGATCTTATCATTGATGGAATACCCGAAGATGGTCAACAGTGCTGCAATAAAGGTGCTGTCTACTTCCAGCTGGAAAATACTGAACACGGCAACCACAATAAAGATATCATGGAACAAGGCCAGTACACCGGCAATGGCAAACTGCAGCTCAAATCGATAAGCGATGTAGGCAATCATCAGCAGAATAGCCAGCCCTAAGGCAATCACCGCGTTCTTTTTCAGCTCAGCGCCCACGCTTGGTCCTACCAAGCCGCTCTCGGCAATTTCAAATTTGCCGAACCGTGTCTCTAAATCAGCCATCACAGCATCCTGCTTCGCCTGGTCCATTTCCTCGGTCTTCAACAGATAAGAGCCGTTATCTAAAAGCTGGATTTTGCTGCTTTCCAAGTCATTTTCAGTCAGAGCAGTACGCAGCTGGGCAATATCCACCTCTTCTGCAAACTGGATGTTGATACGGTTTCCGCCGATAAAGTCGATACCCAGATTCAGACCTTGAAACAGTAAAGAAATCAAGCCTGCCGCCAGAATCACAATGGACAGGACATACCAGATTTTTCTTTTTTCGATTACATTAATCTTCATCACAGATACCCCCTTTCAAGCCATACAATTTGGGGTTACGCACCAAATTAGAAGATACCAGTGTAGTCAACATAAATCTGGTAAAGGTAATTGCTGTAACCATGCTGGCTAAAATACCAATGGTCAGCGTGATGGCAAAGCCACGCACCGCACCGGTACCAAAGGCAATCAAAATCACTGCAGCCAACAATGTTGTGATATTGGAGTCAAAAATTGTAGCGAAAGCTTTTTTGAATCCCGCCTCAATAGCCACCCGCAAGGTTTTGCAGGCCCGTAATTCTTCTTTAATTCGCTCAAAAATAATGACATTGGCGTCTACTGCCATACCGACAGATAACAGGAATGCCGCAATCACAGGCAAGGTAATGGTTGCCTTGATTGCCACATTGGCACCGATTACCAGAAGCGCATACAGCAACAAAGCAAATGTTGCAATCACACCTGGCACCCGATAGATGACAATCATAAATATAGCCAGCGCAACAATCCCGATCACTGCAGCTTTTATACTTTTGTCAATGGAATCGGCACCCAGCTGAGGACCTGTGGTCTGCTTTTCCACGATTGTCAAGTCAATAGGAAGGGCACCACCCTGCAGCATCATGGCCAGACTCTGTGCAGATTCATAGGTATCAAAGCTGCCAGAAATCTGCGCATGACCATTGGGAATCGCCGATTCCACCGCAGGCGCAGAGATAATCTGTCCATCCAAGATGATGGCAATAATTCTGTTCTCTCTTGTGCTGTCGCTGGTCCCATAGGTGTTAATCAAATCAGAGGTTGCCTCTGCAAAAGCTCTTGTCCCTTCGCTGTTAAACTCCAGGGAAATGCCGTACATTTCATTGGCACTCATCGCTTCCTGATTCATATAGGCGCTTGCTTTTTTCAGCTGACCGCCCTCCACAATTACTTCACCATTATCATACCGCACAAACTGCAATTTTGCAGTTGTCCCGATTACGCGCACTGCTTCCTCCGCATCCTCTACACCGGGCAGTTCTACAGAAATCCGGTTGCTTCCTTCCAGCCGTACCTCTGGTTCCGCTACACCCAGCGCATTGATACGATTTTCAATGACGCTCTTTGCTGCTTCCATTTCTTCCTGTGTGGTTCCCTCCGGCGCTTCCAGACGAACCATAACACCACCCTGCAAGTCCAACCCCAAAACAGCATGATCTGCATAAACAGGGAAGAGAATTGCAGCAGCGATCACAACGATCAAGATCGTTGCAACCAGTGTTCCAACTTTTTGCCAACGCATAAATCGATCCTCCTAAAATTCAAATACGCATCTATTATATAGCTGTTTTGCCAATAGTGCAAATATTTTTTCCGCTGATCCTCCGATTTTGCGCAAATTAACACCGTTGTTCAGCATAACGGCGAATTTCCGACACATTCATAAACTTCTGCACATTGCTGTTCTGGTCTACAACTAACGTCGGCGCCTGTAAAATACCATACTTCCGCACCAAATCAGTATGTTCCTCTGCGGCCAATTTCACATAATCCACATCCTGCGCCTGTAAAAATCCCTCAGCCATTTTACAGTTGGGACAGGTTGCCGTTGTGAACAGGAAAATCTGCGCTTTTTGAGAATCACACGCTTTCCTTTGCGCCTGCTGCTGTGCCGTTTCTTCCTCCGGTTTCTGCCGTTTCAATACGGACTTGCCGATATCATACACCTTGCGGTCCTTAAACTCCTCACATTTTCCGTCATTCCAGTTCTGCACTGGCCGGTAATATCCGGTAATGCGACTGTATACCTCAGTCTTGGCGCCGCAAACAGGACAGCTGTACTGCTCGCCGCTGAGATATCCATGCTGCTGACAGATGGAATAAGTGGGCGATAAGGTATAGTAAGGCAGCGTATAATTTTCGGCAATCTTGCGCACCAACGCTGCGGCAGCCTGCCAGTCAGGCAGCTTTTCGCCCAAGAATGCATGAAATACCGTACCTGATGTGTACAAGGTCTGCAGCTCGTCCTGTATATCCAGCGCTGTGAAAATATCCTCGGTGTAGCCCACCGGCAGATGGGAGCTGTTGGTATAATAAGGCATATGATTGCCCTCCGAGGCAGTGATGATATCAGGATACTGGGCCACGTCATGCTTGGCCAGACGATAGGTAGTCGATTCTGCCGGCGTCGCCTCCAGATTGTACAGATCCCCGTATTGCTCCTGATAATCAGACAGACGTTCCCGCATATGATTCAGTACTTCTTTGGCAAATTGCTGCGCTTCTGGGTGGGTCAAATCCATACGGAGCCACTTGGCATTCAAAGCGGCCTCGTTCATGCCAATCAAACCGATGGTAGAAAAGTGATTGTCAAAACTGCCCAGATAACGTTTTGTATAAGGATATAGCCCTTCTTGCAGCAGCTTGGTAATCTCTGTCCGTTTGATTTTCAGAGAACGGGCGGCAATGTCCATCAGCTTATCCAGCCGTACATAAAAATCATGTTCGTCCTCTGCCAGATAGGCAATCCGCGGCAGATTGATGGTGACCACGCCTACCGAGCCGGTGCTCTCCCCGCTGCCAAAGAATCCGCCTGATTTTTTGCGCAATTCCCGCAAATCCAGACGCAATCGGCAGCACATGCTGCGCACATCGCTGGGCTCCATATCGCTGTTGATATAATTGGAGAAATACGGCGTCCCATACTTTGAGGTCATCTCAAAGAGCAATCTGTTGTTCTCCGTATCGCTCCAATCAAAATCCTTGGTAATAGAATAGGTTGGAATGGGATATTGGAACCCGCGGCCGTCGGCGTCTCCTTCTATCATGATTTCAATAAAGGCCTTGTTGATCATATCCATTTCTTTTTTGCAGTCTTTATATTTGAAATCCATTTCCTTGCCGCCCACAATGGCATTAAGCTCTGCCAGGTCAGCCGGCACATCCCAGTCCAGGGTGATATTGGTAAACGGCGACTGGGTTCCCCAGCGGCTAGGCGTATTCACACCGTACACAAAGGTCTCAATGCATTTTTTTACCTGCTCATAGCTCAGATGGTCTACCTTTACAAAGGGCGCCAGATAAGTATCAAAAGAGGAAAAGGCCTGCGCCCCTGCCCATTCGTTCTGCATAATACCTAAAAAATTGACCATCTGATTGCACAAGGTAGATAAATGACGGGCCGGCGCAGAAGTGATTTTTCCTGGAATACCGCCCAGGCCTTCTCGAATCAGCTGTTTCAGCGACCAGCCAGCGCAGTAGCCTGTCAGCATGGACAAATCATGAATATGCAAAAAAGCGTTGCGATGGGCATTGGCAATCTCCTCATCGTAAATTTCCGACAGCCAGTAATTGGCCGTAATGGCTCCGCTATTGCTTAGAATCAACCCACCTACCGAATAGGTCACTGTAGAGTTCTCTTTTACTCGCCAGTCAGTCACATTCAAATAACTGTCCACCAAATCCTTATAGTCCAAAATAGTAGACTTCATGTTGCGAATTTTTTCCCGCTGCTTGCGGTACAAAATATAGGCCTTGGCGACGTCTGCATAGCCTGCCTGAATCAGCACAGCCTCCACACTGTCCTGAATATCCTCCACCTGAATCTGGTCATTTTTAATTTTTGGCTCAAAATCCGCTGTCACCTTCAATGCCAGCAAATCAATGATGCTGGGATGATACTGCTTATCCTGCGCTTCAAAAGCTCTGGTAATCGCCTTGCTGATTTTGGCAATATCAAAGTCCGCCACTGTGCCGTCTCGTTTCATCACTGTATACATCTGAACACCCCTATTTCTACATTTTCTCCATTGATATCCTATCTGCCGTAATACCCCGCAGCGCTGTTTGCGGCACCCACGGAAGCACCAGCTGCCGCAGTCTCTCCATCTCTGCCGCGCTGTAGCTGTGCAAGCCTGGCTTCAGCACACGCTCCGAATCCTCAAAACCCTGCAGAAAATAACGCTGCGCACCCTGAAGCCATTGCCCAATGGCCTGCAGCTCCTCTGCGCCATGAAGCTCCCGCACCACCGTGGTGCGAAACTCGTAGGGCACAGTGCCCCGCAGCAAAAACTGCACGCTCTGCTGCACCTTAGATAAATAAAGCCTGCCCACCCCACTGGCTGCACCGTACTGGCTAGGACTGCTCTTAATATCCATGGCCACATAATCCACCAGGTTCTCTGCCACAAGCTGCTGCAATTGCTCCGGAAAACTACCGTTGGTATCCAGCTTCACACAATAGCCCATGGCCTTGATTTTCTCTAAAAGCTGCGGCAATTCTTCCTGCAAGAGTGGCTCGCCGCCGCTGATGCAAACACCATCCAAAAGTCCCCGCCGCTTTTGTAAAAACCCCAGCAACTCTGCCTCACTATATTGACTGGGCTGTCCACAAGGTAATAGATCTCTGTTTTGGCAAAAGGGACAACGAAAATTACAGCCGCCAGTAAAGACAGTGCATGCCACTTTTCCTGGATAGTCCAGCAATGTCAATTTTTGAAGCCCTTGCAGAGATACCATTCCTTCACGCCCCTTCAAACTATCTGCCTCAAAATTATATCACCTTTCGCACTGACGTTCAAATTGGCGTATATTCTATCCACTGCCACTGAAAAGGCAAACAAACCCCTTTGATAAAGCCATTTTTTGATTTGCAAAAAGATTTTTAATATTATCACCTCTGTTTATTTTATACATATTTTTACTATATTTAGTATTGTTTTTCGTTATTTTTCCCAAAATATGGCCAAATATAGTATCTATTCGCGCAAAAAAGCTGCCGTGCCCATAGTCTTCTCTGCTATTGGCACAGCAGCTTTTCTTTGTGTCCTTCTTTTAGTTGTCCTTCTTCGTTTCGTCCAGCTCTATGCTATCATCCTCATCCTCGTCGTAGTAGACATCTTCGTCATCGTCGTCTTCTTCCTCAAAAGGATTGGGCAGATCTTCTTCTCCCGCATCAATAGAAGAAATAGAATTCCGCAGCATTTCAATCACGATGCCGTCGGCAATTTCTATAAAAATTTTATCGTCGGTCAGCTGCCGGATCACACCGCAAATTCCACCGATGGTCACAATTTTATCGCCTACCTTCAACGAAGTAAGCATCTCGGCACGTTTCTTTGCCTGTTTCTGCTGAGGACGAATCAACAAGAACCACATAAAGGCAACAACCAGCAGCAAAGAAATCATTCCACTCATATTACCACCCACTTTTTGCACCCCCTCATTTCTCTTCTGTTCCTTAGTTTCGTGCTAAAAACTGTAAACTCCTTTATTTTCCGTCCAAATTTTTGTAAAAGTCCCGGCGGAACTCCAACACCCGGTCTTCCAAAATAGCCTGGCGCAGTTGCCGCATCAAATTGGTCAAAAAATGAATATTGTGGATGGTGGTCAGGCGGATGCCCAGCACCTCGCCTGCTTTGATCAGATGGCGTATATACGCACGACTGTAGTTTTGGCAGGCATAGCATTGACAGCCTTCCTCCATAGGACGGAAATCGTGGGCATACTCCGCATTGCGAATGACCAGCTTGCCGGATTTGGTGAACACCGTACCATTGCGCGCAATACGAGTAGGCAGCACGCAGTCAAACATATCCACCCCGCGCATTACCCCTTCCACCAAATTGTCCGGCGCGCCCACACCCATAAGGTAGCGCGGCTTGCTTTTGGGCATGAGCGGCGTAGTATATTCCAGCATCTCATACATCTTCTCCGGCGGCTCGCCCACACTGAGACCGCCAATCCCGTAGCCGGGCAAATCAACAGAAGTGATATCCCGCGCGCTTTTTTCCCTCAAATCCCGATACATACCACCTTGTATAATCCCAAACAATGCCTGATCCTCACGCTTGTGGGCCGCCTTACAGCGCTGTAGCCAGCGAAAGGTGCGGTCACTGGAATTTTTCACATATTCGTAGGTTGCCGGATAAGGATTGCACTCATCAAAGGCCATGATGATATCTGCCCCCAGAGCATTTTCAATCTCCATCACACGTTCCGGCGTAAACAGATGCTTGGAGCCGTCTATATGAGAGCGAAACTCTACCCCTTCTTCTTTGATTTTGCGCAGATCGCCCAAGCTGAATACCTGAAATCCTCCGCTGTCGGTCAAGATAGGACGGTCCCAGCCCATAAATTCATGCAGGCCGCCGGCCTCCTCTATCAACTGATGTCCAGGACGCAGATACAGATGATAGGTATTGCTCAAAATAATCTGCGCATTGCACGCCTTCAGCTCCTCCGGCGTCATGGTCTTTACTGTGGCCTGGGTTCCCACCGGCATAAACACCGGCGTTTCAATATCGCCGTGGGGCGTATGAAAAATACCTGCCCGCGCACCAGTGTCTTTACATTCTTTTATCAACTCAAATTCAAACAAAACAGTGCCTCCTCATGCTCCATCATAACGAATTTCTCTTTCTGTATCTGAATATTTTCCTGTAAAATGTACTGCTTGTCAAGATGCAATGGATATTTTCAGGTGAAAAAACTCTATTTCCCCAACTTTAAAACTCTCTCTCCTTTTCATCACCAAACAGAAATTTTCCCAAAGCACATGCGTTTCAAGCTCTTCACTGGTATCTCCGTTTCAGTTTCTCCCCCCTGTGTAACATTTTGTTACATAGGGTATCCCTGCAGCTTTTCCCAATGCTTCAAAGCTATCCGCACCGCAAAATCATATCGCAGGTCCTTCTATAATTTTCCCAACTTAAAAAATAACATCTCCTCAACAAACAAGGAGATGTTTTCGTAAATCACACAAGCTTTTATTTTTTATCTGGACGGCTTCCTGGTTTTACCGCAGGAATTCCCTGTTTGCACATGGGGCAGTCAGCAGGGTCATAGGTCTTGAATTCAAATTTAATCAAGGACTGGAACGGTACTTTCAGCTTTACGGTATTGCCTGCGGTGCGGTCGATGATGGAGCCGGCAGCGATGACATTGCCGCCCATGGACTGCACCAGTTCCACTACTTCCTGTGCCGAACCACCGGTGGTAAATACATCTTCCGTGATCAGGACTTTTTGTCCCGGCTCTACAGTAAAGCCACGGCGCAAGGTCATCACGCCCTCCTGGCGTTCTGCAAACATAGCGGGGACATCCAGAGCCCGCGCCACTTCATAGGCCACCAAAATACCGCCGATTGCCGGTCCGATGACCACATCGGGCTTGTTGTCGGCAAATTTTTCGGCCAGTGCACTGCATACCTTTTCAGCAATGCGAGGATATTTTAACAGCTGAGAACATTGCACATAATGGTCGCTGTGCAGTCCCGACGTCAGACGAAAATGCCCTTCTTTCAGTGCGCCTGTTTCTTTTAAAATTTCCAGTGTTTCTTCATAACTTAAACTCATTCTGTAACGCCTCCGATTTCTTCTACGATTTTGAATGCTGCTTCCTGTGGATCTTTTGCTTTTGTGATTGGCCGTCCTACTACCATATAATCCACACCAATCTTAATGGCATCAGACGGTGTTGTAATACGTTTCTGGTCGCCTTTGGCCGCCCATACTGGACGGATACCTGGGCAGACAGTTAGAAAATTGCTGCCGCAAACCTGTTTGATTTGCGCCACTTCATGGGGAGAACACACAACGCCCCGCATATTAGACTCCTGACACAATTTGGCCAGATTCAGTACGGTATCCCCAATGCTGTCTTTATAACCAACACGGGCAATTCCGGCCTCGTCAAAGCTGGTCAGAATGGTCACGCCCACCATCTGAGGCATTTTGATATTCATCCGTGCGCAGATATCAGACACATTCTCCACACTGGTACGCATCATTTCTGCACCGCCTGAAGCATGAAGGGTAAACATATCCACTCCGAAGGAGGCCGCCCAAGCTGCCGCCTGCGCAACAGTATTGGGAATATCGTGGAATTTGAGGTCCAAAAATACTTTTTTGTCTTTGTGCTTCAGATAGTCAATAATACTGCCTCTGGTATTCAGGAAAAGCTCCAGACCCACTTTATAATAGCTCACGGTATCTCCCAGTTGGCTCACTAACTCACGGGCTTCATTTTCATAGGCATAATCCAATGCAACAATCAATTTCTCGCTGTTCATGTAGCAATTTCACTCCTTTTCACACAATACTCCGTTTTCTAGTACAATTCGTCCGTCTTTTAGGACCATCACTGGCCAGCCACACAGCTGCTGACCCTCAAAAGGCGTATTTTTCCCTTTTGAATAAAACTTCTTTTTATCCACCGCTTTTTCTGTTTTGGGGTCCAAAATAGTAATATCCGCAACTGCGCCCTGCATCAGCGTTCCTCTCTCAATGCCCAAAATTTCCGCCGGCCGTTTGCTCATCGCCCTGACCATCTCCAGCGGGGTAAGCTGATCTTTCATCACAAAATTGCTCCAAATCAAAGGTACCGCTGTTTCCAAACCGCTGATGCCATTGGCGGCATAGATATATTCTACTTCTTTTTCCTGCGCAGTATGGGGCGCATGGTCAGTGGAAATACAGTCGATGATGCCCTGTTTCAAGCCCTGAAATACTGCCTGCCGGTCTGCTTCTGTGCGCAGCGGAGGATTTACCTTGGTATTTGTATCATACCCCCGCACTGCCTCATCCGTCAAGCACAGATGATGGGGCGTCGTCTCTGCAGTCACCCGCACCCCTTCTTCTTTTGCCTTTTTTATCAGCTCCACGCCGCCTGCAGTACTCACGTGGGCAATGTGAATACGGCAGCCCGTCAGTTTGGCCAGCATTAAATCTCTGGCGATGATTAAATCCTCTACTGCATTGGGAATTCCACCCAATCCCAGTTCCGTGCTGACAATGCCTTCATTCATCACGCCACTGCCCAGCAAATCTTCATCTTCACAATGAGAGATCAAGAGCCCATTCAATGCTTTACTGTAGTCCATTGCACGGCGCATCACACCACTGTGCTGTACTGTACGGCCATCATCACTGAAAGCAACTGCGCCAGCCTGATGCAAGAGCAACATTTCCGTGAGTTCCTCTCCCTTTTGCCCTTTGGTAATGCAGGCAATGGGATACACATCCGCCAGGCCTGCCTTTCCTGCTTTATATAAGACAGACTCAATTACCGCCTCATTATCGGCAACAGGTGTGGTGTTGGGCATACAGGCAATAGAGGTAAAGCCACCGTGAACAGCTGCCTGCGTCCCTGTCAGGACGGTTTCTTTATCTTCTCGGCCCGGCTCCCGCAAATGTACATGCATATCAATCAATCCCGGCATGACTACCATACCTGTGAGATCCACCACCTGCGCACCTACTGCATCCAGATTTTCTCCCACCGCTTGGATACGTCCCTCTGCAATCAAAATATCTGCTACTTTATCCAGCTCTTGTGATGGATCTACAACATGACCATGTTTTAATAAAATCATTCCGCAGCACCTCCCATGATAGCCAACAACGCCATACGCACAGCCAACCCGTTGTGCACCTGTTCTTCAATCACCGCCTGCAGACCATCGGCTACCTCCGGCGTAATTTCTACGCCGCGGTTGATGGGACCGGGATGCATGACCAAACAATCCGGCTTAGCCAATTTCAAGCGCTGCCCATTCAGACCATAAAAAGCAGCATATTCACGAATAGAAGGAAACATACCGGCTTTCTGCCGTTCCAGCTGAATGCGCAGCATCACAATCACATCGGCGTCCTTCACCGCTTCGTCCATATTGTATGTCACCTTCACGCCCAGCTGTTCTGCCTTAGAGGGCATCAGAGTAGGCGGCGCACAAAGGGTTACCTCCGCCCCTAAGGCCCGAAAGCCCCAAACATCGGAGCGGGCTACCCTGCTGTGCAGAATATCTCCTACAATGGCAATTTTCAAACCCTCCAGGCTCCCTTTGTGCTCCACAATGGTCAACAAATCCAGTAAGCTTTGCGTTGGATGCTGATGGGCACCGTCCCCGGCATTGATCACTCTGGCTTTCACATGCTTTGCCAGTATTTCATGGGCACCGCTGGCACCGTGGCGCATCACAATAATATCCGGCATCAGACGATCCAAGGTCAACGCGGTATCCTTGAGCGACTCGCCTTTCATCACGCTGCTGCTGCTGGTATTGATGTTCACCACATCGGCTCCCAAATATTTTCCCGCAAATTCAAAAGACGAACGGGTTCTGGTACTGTTCTCATAAAATAGGTTGATCACTGATTTTCCACGCAAAATAGGATATTTCTTGTCATCCCTGCGCAGGATTTCCTTCATCTCCTGACCCTTTCGCAAAACCTGCCAGATCTCGTCTGTGGTCAAATCTCCCAGATGAATCAAATCTTTCTTTGCAATTGGCATACCCTTACCTCCTTGAAACTGTTCCACCTGAAAAAAAGATTCAGGCCATCATTTACACTTGGAACCATCAAGACAATAAAAAAGCCGGACAAACCCCGGCCCGGTAAAATGACAGTATCAGAGCATACGAATCCCCTTCTATTGAATCCGTACCAATGCATGTGCGTTGTTTACCTTGCCCGCCTCACAGGACTGACTTAAAGGCTATTGTCTTATTGGCAATATTATAACAATTTCCACCATGGTTTTCAAGCAAAAAGTGGGCCCTTCCAATAATTTCATGATTTGCCCGTCGAGAGGCAAAAAAGGATTTTGAGAAGACGACCTGCCGCATCTTCATCGAGAAAATCAAAACAACGCATCCCGCTCCAGACTGAGCGCTCTTTTCCCGTAATCCACTTGCAACGTTCAAATGGAAATCACCGCTGACAGCAAACGAAAAATCTGTTATACTATTGTCAGCAAATTTTTCAATGTTTTAACTATTATAATTCATTATTTAATCAGGAGATGTTCTTATGTCTGCCACACTCTTTCAAATTCGCTATAATCCTATGCAGCTAACTGCCTTTTCTGCTTTTGCGCAAGTGAACGGCGGCTACCGTCAACAAACCAAGGATGTTTATTTTGTGCGGTTTGTGGGCTGCACCCAACCGGACGCTTATCTGCGGGAGCTGGCGCAGCTGGATCAACTGTTGGCTAAAAAGAAGGGAGCAGCACTGCGTGTGCTTTCTTTTCCCCAGTTATCCCAATCAGAGCAGCTCACACAATATGCCAACACCTGGCAGAGTGCTGCGCCGCAGCTTTCCTACAAAGCATCTGACCCGCTTTTGCAAGCCACCATCCAATTGCGCCTTGAGGAGCTTCCCGCAATTTATCAGCGCTATCAGCCCAACGCCAGCCCTTCCATGGTGAAAAATTTTATGGTAAAAGTGCTCTTCTGGGCCGATGTGTTTTTCCCGCAGCTTTTCTGTGATTGGCAAATCCAGCGCTCTCCCAAGTTTGTTTGCAGTGGTGCACTGAAAAAGCAGGAATATGTATTCTTGTATTTTCTCACCCAATTGGGAGTCGACGTACTCTATCTCAATCCTGAGGGGGATCTGCCTTTGGACCAGGCGTTGCTGCAGCTTTCGGCCAAAAATGACTGCCATCACTACAACGCGCTTATCTTGCCCCAATTCCAAGGCGATCAGCCCACAACAGCAACTGCTGAACAACCTCGTTCTGCAGTCTCTGCAGCTGCTGAAAAAATCCCTTCATCTTCTGCGCCAGTACAGACAACAATGCCGAAAATGGAGAAATCTTTTGAAGAATTGGCCACTTTGGCTTCATCCATTGTCATGATTGAAGTGTACGACAGTCAAGGCATCTGTTTCAAGACAGGCTCAGGCATTATCATCGGTGCAGAAGGTTATATCCTAACCAATTTCCATGTGGTTTGCGACAGCAGCAGCTATCAAATTAAACTGGAGGGCGAGGAACAAAGCTATCCCTGTCAAACGTTAATCAAATATAATTATGTACACGACCTGGCTTTACTCCGCATCGACAGAAATTGCACACCGCTGACTATTTATCGCGGCCCTAAACCGCTGATCCGCGGTCAAAAGGTGGTTGCTATCGGCAGCCCTATGGGACTGTTCAATTCTGTTTCCGATGGGATTATTTCTGGATTTCGCACCATTCAGGACACGCCCATGATTCAATTTACTGCACCGACCTCTCCAGGCAGTTCTGGCGGTGCTCTGTTAAATATGCGGGGAGAGATCATCGGGATTTGCACTGCAGGCATCACGGAGGGACAAAATCTCAATCTTGCTGTGGATTATGAAACCATTCTATCCTTCGTCAGCGGATTTTTGCCCCATAAAAATTAACTGCCAAATTCTTATTTATATGTATTTATAAATTTCTCGATTACCATACCGCTCAGCCAAGCCAAAAGGGCTTGTCGCCTGCATGCTGCAGACGCAAGCCCTTTTGGCTGTCTCCATAATTGGCACAGCCCAAATCATATCAGTTCTCGTGCCGTTCCAACAGCAATTTTTCAAAAGATAAGTTTGGCACAGCGTTCAGGGACAAATCCGCATAATCGCCCTGCACCGCTTTATAGTGGGCGGCTGCCCCTATCATAGCCGCATTGTCAGTACAAAACTGCACAGGAGGATAGTACACGGAAATTCCTGCTTTCTCCGCTGCCCGCTGCAGCTGTTCCCGCAGCGTACCATTGGCTGCTACTCCGCCAGCCAATAAGATGGTATCCACCTTGTTGGCAACTGCGGCATGCACCGTCTTTTGTACCAGTACATCCAGCACTGCCTGCTGAAAGCTGGCCGCTACATCGGCAGCGCAAACTGTCTCCCCTTTCATAGCCGCCTTATTCAGATAATTGAGTACTGCCGACTTCAAACCGCTGAAACTGAAATCAAAGCTGTCCTCACCCATCCAGGCCCGCGGCAGTTCCACGGCGGAGGCATCGCCCTCCTTGGCCAGCTTTTCGATTTGAGGACCGCCGGGATAAGGCAAGCCAAGGGCACGTGCTATTTTGTCGTAAGCCTCCCCAGCGGCATCATCCTTGGTCTGCCCTAATAAAAGGTACTGGCCATGACCAGTAATTTTGATCAGATTGGTATGTCCACCGGAAACCACCAGACAAATCAACGGAAATTTCAAGTCCTGCTTTACTAAAAAATTGGCACAGATATGCCCTTCAATATGATGCACCCCGATTAATGGCTTATCAGCGGCAAAAGCCAGAGCCTTAGCAGTGGCCACGCCTACTAAAAGCGCGCCCACCAGACCTGGCCCGTAGGTGACCGCAATGTGAGTCATGTCCTTTAACTCCATCTCCGCCTGCTCCAACGCTTCTTCTACTACAATATTAATCAGCTCCAAGTGCTTGCGCGAAGCAATTTCCGGCACAACACCGCCATAACGGCGGTGAATCGCAATCTGTGTAGACACAACATTGGAAAGGATTTCATGTCCGTTTTTTATGACCGCCACGGCGGTTTCATCACAACTGGACTCCATAGCCAGTATCACAGTGTCATTTTCATCAGTTGTCATTGTGTTTCTCTTCCCCTTTCGCGCGATACCACATAATCAAGGCATCTTCCCCGTTATCCTCATAATAGCCTTTCCGCCTGCCTTCCACAACAAACCCCAGCTTTTCATAGAGCTTCAGCGCGTGGGTATTGGAGGGGCGCACCTCCAAGGTCATCGCCTGAACGCCTTCCGCCGCAGCAAACTGCATCATTTGCTCCATGAGGTAGGTTCCCGCCTTCTGTCCCTGCCAGGAGGGATGCACCGCTATATTGATAATATGTCCTTCCTCAAAGATTTTCCAATAACCGCCGTAAGCTACTACCTCCGTGGGAGACTGTCTGTCCAGCAACACCACATAGCGGGTCAATGGATTGTGCAATTCATCTGCAAACATTTTTTCCGTCCATGGCACAGCAAAGCATAGCCGCTCCATCTCGCAAACCTGCGGAATATGTTTTTGCTCCATCAAGCCAACAAACACACGCTGGGCAATGGCCATTTCTTCACATTGTTCAGACTGTTGCGCCAATTCAGACGATATTACTGTTGCCGGTGTTTCGCTTCCCACTGCACTTCCGCCTCCGATTTTCGAATATAAATCAATTCTGTTTGGAATAAATCGTCAAACTGTCCAGCTTGTGCCCGTTTTGCCGCCAACATAGCCAAAGTGCCGGCCCGCGGCAAAATCTGATGTCCGTCAGCGAGATGGCAGCATTTTCCCAGATCGCGCTCAAACACATCGGCAAAGACCGCTGCACCATCTCCGACAAACCAGATGTCCTCTCCCAGCTGTGCCAACTCCTGTGTCAACTGCTCTGCAGGGATAGCCTGATAATCACTGAGACGCGTCATGCCATTCTCATCGCTGCGGTAAAGCGCCGTATAGACCTGCTTTTTCTGAGCATTCATCACAGGGCAAATCACACCAGGATAATGCACCAGATTATACGCCAGGCAATCCAACGTAGGCACAGCTATCAGTTTTTTGCCAGCACCCTGAACCAACCCCTTCGCGGTGGCCATGCCAATGCGAAGCCCGGTAAAGGAACCTGGACCCTGCATGGCCGCAACAACATCCACATCCTGCATGGTCATCTCCAGTTCCTCCAGCAACTGCTTTATCAAGGGCATCAGCTTCTCTGAATGGGTGTTTTTCGTATTCAGCATCACTTCCCCCAAAAGCCGTTCTCCATCTGCAACAGCAATTCCGGCTACCGGTGTGGAACTATCTATACTTAGAATAATCACAGCCTGTCAACTCCTCCAGCATTTTTTCATAACGGGCACCATGGGGATGAAAACGCATCTCCCGTCCCTCTGGCACCACTGCCAACTCTATACCCAAATAGGTGTCAGGCAACAGCGGCTCAATGATTTGCGCCCATTCCACCACTGTAACACCTTGCCCGTAAAAATACTCCTCATATCCCAGATCATACAATTCTTCTGGTTGCTTCAAACGATAGACATCCATATGGTATAGCGGCAGACGTCCCGACTCATACTCATGAATAATAGTAAAGGTAGGACTGGCAATATCCTCTTTTACCTCCAGTCCTCGAGCTAAACCTTGGGTGAATAAAGTTTTCCCAGCACCTAAATCGCCATCTAAGGCAAAAAAATCACCGGCCTGCAAGAATTGCGCCATTCGCTTTCCCAGATATTCTAATTCTTGAGGGGTTTTCGTTATAATTTTAATCATAGGAATTCCTTCTTTTTGAAAAATTAATCTTTGCCTGTTTTTGCTGGCAGGTTTGCGCCGCCAAAACACAACAATCCAATCTTTCTCAGTGTTTCCAGTTTGGAAAAATTTTATACAAAAAAATGGTGTCGCCGCTGCGACACCACATTTTTCATGGGAGTTGACGGGATCGAACCGCCGACATTCTGCTTGTAAGGCAGACGCTCTCCCAGCTGAGCTAAACTCCCAAGGAATGACATGTACGGGATTCGAACCCGTGAGTGCCAGCGTGAAAGGCTGGTGAGTTAAGCCCCTTCTCCAACATGCCATACAGTATATAGATGAATAATAGTGGGCCCACTTGGTTTCGAACCAAGGACCGTCCGGTTATGAGCCGGATGCTCTAACCACTGAGCTATGGGCCCACAAGTTTCCTTGATTCAGGAGCCTTTTGTATTATACACGCATATACTGTGAAAAGTCAAGCTTTTTTTTCAAATATATTGCAAAACCTGCAAATTTCTCTAGTCAAGGTAATCTTTCAGCTTGCGGCTTCTGCTGGGATGCCGTAATTTGCGCAGTGCCTTGGCTTCAATTTGACGAATCCGTTCTCTGGTCACACCAAACTCTTGTCCCACTTCTTCCAATGTACGGGACCGCCCATCGTCCAGACCAAAACGAAGACGCAGAACTTTTTCTTCTCTCGCTGTCAGGGTATCCAGCACGCTCTCCAGCTGTTCCTTCAGCAGAATATAGGATGCCGCTTCCGCCGGTGCCGGCGCATCCTCATCCTCAATGAAATCGCCCAGATGGCTATCTTCTTCCTCACCGATAGGCGTTTCCAGAGATACTGGCTCCTGCGCTACCTTTTGAATTTCCCGCACCCGTTCCACTGGGATTTCCATAGCAGCAGCAATTTCCTCCGGCGTAGGATCTCGTCCCAACTCCTGTAGGAGCTGACGGGAAACGCGAATGAGTTTGTTGATGGTTTCCACCATATGCACCGGAATTCGAATGGTACGTGCCTGGTCAGCAATGGCTCGAGTGATAGCCTGACGAATCCACCATGTGGCATAGGTGCTGAACTTGAACCCTTTGCCGTAGTCAAACTTTTCCACAGCCTTAATCAAGCCCAGATTGCCCTCCTGAATCAAATCCAAAAACAGCATGCCCCGACCCACATAACGCTTGGCAATGCTCACCACCAGACGCAGGTTTGCTTCCGCCAGCTGCTTTTTCGCCTCTTCATCACCCTGTTCCATTCTCTTGGCCAGACGCACTTCCTCCTCAGCACTCAAGAGGGGAACCCGTCCGATTTCTTTCAGGTACATCCGCACGGGATCATCAATACCGACACCTTCCGGTACACTGAGATCCAAATCAATCACTTCATCTTCCAGATCGTCTGGAGGCAATTCTTCGCCCAGCACAGAGAGCGAAACATCTCCATCCTCCGTTTCCAATAAAGCAATGTCCAGATCGTCATCATCCAGATCACTCTTATCTCCGTCATCTTCCGAGTGTACCAGCTTGATCCCCATGGCATTAATCTGTTCATAAACATCATTGATTTGTTCAGGAGAAAGTTCCGTACTACTCAAACTGTCCATAATCTCTTCATAGGACAGCGTTCCTTTTTCTTTTCCTTTGGCCAACAGCTGCTTCACTTTTTCTTTTTCGCTTTTTATATCCCGTTCTGCCATTATTTTTCCCCCTTTCTCCCTGTCTCAAATTCCTTTTTCGCCTGCAAGATCGTATCTAGTTTCTGCAATAATGCTCCCTGCATCGCTTTTTTTGCCCCCACTTCTCCTACATCTTCTTTTTCTAACTCCATTAATTGCTGTGTCAGTCGTCGATACTCCTCATTCAACTGTTCATATTTCAACTGCCTGAGTCCATCCTTCAGCGCTTTTTCCTGATCGGTCACATAAACCTCTTCCATCAAAAGTTCTGCCAAAAACAAACTCTGTTCTTGCGCAATATTAGCGCTCTCCACCTTACCTGAACGTGCAATGCTTGCCGCAAATTCCCGGTATAAAGCCGCCCCGGCGGATCCAAACAGTTCACTTCCACCGTAAGCTTCCACTTCACGCAGAAGATCAGGCCGTGCAAAGAGAATCCGTAAGATATTTTTTTCGACGGGACTCTCAATTTTCCCTGCATTTATTTCATTTTCAACCGGCGATTGTACTATTTCCGTTTCCATGCGCAAGTGTTCCCCGCTATCAATAGGCTTGCGCACTTCTTCCCAAACGGCCTTTTCGCTTACTTGCAGCTGCGCAGCGACTAACCGAACCGCCGTTTCCCTTGCCACCGCACTCTGCATTTTGCGCAAATCGGGCAGAAGCTGTTCGACAACCTTCATTTTACCGCGAATACTATCTGTATTAGTTGTTTCCATATATCTGGCAATTTTATACATAACTAATTCCTGACTGTCTTCAATCAGTTGCAAAAAAGCTTCTTTGCCGTATTTTTTCAGGAACTCATCAGGATCCGCCTGATCAGGAATCTGTATCACCCGCGCCGTAGCGCCCAAATCCGATAAAATATCCAGACAACGCATGGTAGCCTTTATTCCCGCTGCATCACCGTCAAAAGAAATGCCTATCTGATACGTGCTGCGCATCAGCAATCTGCCCTGTTCTGGTGTAAAAGCCGTGCCCAAGGGCGCCACCGCATTGGTGATGCCATGCTGATGACAACTGATCACATCCATGTATCCTTCCACAATAATGGCCATATCCTGGTTGCGAATGCTGTTGCGCGCCAGATGAAGACCATACAAATTGCGACTTTTGTGAAACAGTGGTGTGTCAGGAGAATTGAGATATTTCTGCGGACTGGAATCCTTATCAATAATCCTTCCGCCGAAAGCAATGATTTCCCCTTTTTCATTGCCGATGGGAAACATGAGCCGATTGCGAAAGCGGTCAATATACTGGCCTTCCCGTCTGCTGGCACTAATCAGTCCCAAGTCCAGCATTTCCTGAGTAGTCACGCCGCGTTTTTTCAGATTTTGATACAGATTATCCCAGCCAGAAGGCGTAGCGCCCAGCTGAAATTTCTGAATAATCTCCTCATCAATCTGCCGTTTTTGCAAATACTCTCTGTAAGGCCTGCCTGCCTCGGTCTCCAACAGAATCTTCTGATAATATCTGGCGGCAAAATTATTTATTTTTAAATAGCGCTTGCGCTGCTCCAGTTTGGCTCGCTGCGCCGCTGTCATTTCCTTTTCCGGCAACGTCACGTTGGCGCGCTTGGCCAGCCTTTCCACTGCTTCCAAAAAGGAAACCCCTTCAATGTCCATGATGAAGCGGAACACATTGCCTCCTTTGCCACAGCCAAAACAGTGGAAGATCTGTTTTCCCGGAGAGACAGAAAAGGAAGGCGTCTTCTCGTTATGGAAGGGGCAAAGCCCCTGATAATTGCTGCCCTTACGCTTCAACGGCACATATTCGTTCACCACAGAAACAATATCGCACCGAGCGACAATTTCATCCAAAATCTCCTGCGGTACATAACCAGTCGACATGATTATCACCAAATTTCGTTTATCTTGCTTATAATTCTCTAATAAATCGCATTTTCCTCTTTTTTATTTAAAAATATTTTTACGCTCAATTGTGAATAAAAGATCGCGGAATGGTAATCTCTTTAAACGCCGCAATACAATAGGCATCCGACATCCCCGAAAGATAATCGCAAACACCCTGCTTAATCGTTTCCTCGGCTGCAATCTGCTGGTATAACTCGGGCATCTGCTCTGGATGGTTACAATAATAATCAAAAAGATACTGTACCACCAAAGCAGCCCTCTCACGCTCCAGCGCACAAATATCACCCTTATAAACATGGTCAAACATAAAAGCCCGCAATCCCTTTAAGGCTTCATCCACCTCTGATGTAAAACACAATTTCAGTGATGCCCCTGGAGCAGCTTCTTCCATGAGTGTCCGCGTGTGCTGCACCAAATCGGTGACCAGCGTGGTAATGCGCTCGCCGTGGCTGTGCCCCAGCACTTCCGTGAACTGTCCCGGCAAATCGTCCTCCCGCAGCACACCGGCGCGAATGCTGTCGTCAATATCATGCTGCACATAGGCGATTTTATCACTGAAGCGAATGATCTGCCCTTCCAGGGTGGCCGCGCCCTTCTGCGCCGTACCATAGCCGCTGTGGTGGAGTACGCCGTCCAACACCTCCCGGGAAAGATTCAATCCAGGCCGTCCCTTGTGCCGTTCAATGCGCGCCAACACCCGCACACTGTTGACATTGTGCCGGAATCCGCCGGGCATTAGTTGGTTCAGAACTTCCTCTCCTGTATGGGCAAACGGTGTATGCCCTACGTCGTGGGCCAATGCAATGGCTTCTATCAAATCCTCATTCAACCTGAGCGCCTTGCCGATGGTTTTGGCAATCTGATTTACCTCCAGTGTGTGGGTCAGCCGCGTCCGGTAATGATCTCCCGACGGCGTAATGTATACCTGCGTTTTCTGACTCAGGCGACGAAATGCTTTGGAATGAATAATACGGTCTCTGTCCCTCATAAAACACGTGCGCAGCCCATCAAGCTCCTCAGGCCGACTGCGCCCCTGGCTATCCGCTGATACCATCGCGAAAGGAGATAACTGCTGTCGTTCCCAATCTTCGATTTCTTCCCGCATGAACATCACTCTGCACCCTTTCTGTGTAGGATTCTGCAAAACAGTTATGCAAAAATACTCTATTATATGTATATTCGCACTAAAAAAGGTTTCCCCTGCTTTTCCGAAATACTTTTTCAATGTTTTACACTTTTTTTATTTTTTTCGAGCCAATTCATTCCCTTTCGACGGCATAATTGTAAAAAATATTCTAAAAAAGAAAAAACAGCGCACCATAATGATGTGCTGCTTCCCTTACATCCTTTTGTTTTCTATCGGCGCAACATCGCAATGGCCTCTTTGCGGTCCTCTTTGCCAAACACCGCAGAACCTGCCACCAGTACATTGGCTCCCGCCTGTGTGACCAAAGGTGCCGTTTCCGGCGTGATGCCGCCGTCCACCTGAATCAGCGGCTCTACGCCTGATTCCCTGCACATTGTAACCAGTTTTTTTATTTTGGGTACAATATTAATAAACTTCTGACCACCAAAGCCTGGATTCACACTCATCAAAAGCACCATGTCCAGTTCAGGCAAAATATACTCCAGCATGGACAACGAAGTGGCAGGATTCAAAGCTACACCCGCCTTTTTTCCCAAGTTATGAATGGACTGCACTGTGCGATGGAGATGGGGACAGGTTTCCCCATGCACAACCAGCATATCGGCACCGCTGTTGGCAAATGCCTCTAAATACGCATCAGGATTGGCAATCATCAAATGCACATCAAAAAACAGCTTGCTATGGGGACGTAAAGCCTTCACCAGTCCCGGACCAAAAGTAATATTGGGCACAAAATGGCCATCCATCACATCCAGATGGAGCCAATCCGCTCCTCCCTGCTCAATATCCGCTACTTCCTCCCGCAAACGGCTGAAATCAGCAGATAACAATGACGGCGCAATATATCGCATACTTAAAAACTCCTCTCCTGTTGAATGACTTCTTCCAAAAACGCCAGATAATTTTCATAACGGCTCGGGGCAATCTCTCCCTGCGCCAAAGCCTCTTTTACAGCACAATCGGGCTCACTGCGGTGGAGGCAGGTAGCAAAACGACAATCTTCCAAACGGGAAAGAAATTCGGGAAACAACCGGCACAGTTCCTCCCGCTTGATATCTTCAGGAATCTCAAGAGAGCTAAAGCCCGGCGTATCCGCCAAAAGAGTCTCTTCATCCAGCCGAAACAATTCCACGTGCCGTGTGGTATGCTTTCCCCGCTTCAGCTTGTCGCTGATCTCACCGGTAGCCAGCTGCCATCGATTGCTAATGGCATTCATCATGCTGGATTTGCCCACACCGGAATTTCCCGCCAATACGGAAAATTTGCCGTGCAAACACTGCTTCAGCGCTTCAATGCCCTGTCCCGTCACTGTACTGCACAAAAACACAGGAAATCCAGCGGGACGATAAATCTCCAGCAAACGCTGCTGTTCACATTGGTCTACCAAATCGCACTTATTAAAACAAATCACTGGCATGATCCCATTCCATTGTGCGAACACCGTGAGACGGTCAATCAAACGCAAATCCGGCAGGGGATCATACATCGCCGCCAAAATCACCAGCTGGTCCAGATTGGCCACCGGCGGACGCAGCAACTCATTTTTGCGGGGCAGCACCGCTTCGATGGCGCCGCCCTTTTCCGCGCCAGGCAGAATGCTGAACTGCACCCGGTCCCCCGGCAGAAACTTTACATTTTTTTTGCGGTTTTTCCCCCTCAGCGAACACTCATAGAGCTTGTCGCCGCAGGCCACATAGTAAAAACCGCTGTAGCCCTTTATGATAGTCCCTTCCAGCAGCAATTCCGCTCCAGAAAGGGTTGCTTCTTCCTGATTAGCCGTCATACTCTTTACTCCAAATCTCCTTATCGTTGCAGGTGATGCGTACCGTTCCACTGCCGTGGTAGAGGAAGGACTGCTGTACCCGCTCCCCTGCTACACAATCCTTCTGATACAGGACGGCACTGCCATTTTTATCCTGCAGCGTTACTACGACTGTACCGTCTTCGGGAATAATCAGCTCAAACTGTGCCGAGCGTTCCGGTCCCGGCCCGGTGCTTACCGTGTAATTCACCTTAGAGCCTTCCGGCACCGTACTGCCCGCAGCAGTCTGCTGAACGCTCACATACCCGCTGTAGTACTCATTGCTGCTGCCCTGGCTTACGGTGCCTTCGCTCAGCTTAGCATTGGCCAACGCCTTACGAGCTTCATCCTGCGTTTTTCCTACCAGATTGGGCACTGATGTATTCACCACTGCTGGTTCGGCGGCCTTTTCATTGATCATCACGTCCACCTTACTCCCAGCGGTTACAGTCGTGCCCGCCTCTACTGACTGATACACCACTACGTCCTCGGGTTGGCTGCTGTCGGTCACTTTTTTTACTTCACCCAACTCCAGGCCCTCATTTTCCAGAGCAATCCGCGCCTCCTGCTCCGTTTTCCCCTGCAAGACAGGTACCTGCACCTCATCGGGCCCTAGGCTAATGACCACCGTCACCTCTCTGCCTTCTTTTACCTTGCTTTCCGCCCGGGGCAGCTGACTGATAATATGGTCTTTCTCAATCTCCCCGTCAAAGACCTCGTCTTCCACCACAATCTTCAGAGAATTGTCGCTGAGCAACTGCTCCGCCTCCAATAGCGTCTTATCCCGCAAATCAGGCACAACCACTTCGTCACGACTCATAAAGCTTTGCACTGCCCAAAATGTGCCACAAAACAGCGCCACTGCCGCCAAAACCAAAATCAGCACATGCTTGCTGTTTACCTTGCGGGACGGCTCCTCCTGACTTTCCGTCTCCAGATAGCCATGCTTCATTACACGGGTGTGATTGTCCTGCTCTGCCTTTCCCCCGTGATGCCGGTCTCGCTCATTTTTTTCATCCTCAGCCTTTTTGGGATACTCCCGCACATATTCCTTTTCACTGGCAGTCAACACCGCCTCGCTCTGAAAATACCCCTGTTCCTCCAAATAAAGCCGCAAATCCAGCAAAGCATCGGCCATCTCCTGCATACTGCGGAAGCGATAGGCAGGATTTTTCTCCAAAGCACGGAAGATAATGCGCTCCAAGCCCAGCGGCACATCGGCCCGCTGCTCCATCAGACTGGGCGGCGCCTCCTGCATGTGTTTCAGTGCTACCGTCACCGGATTTTCCCCTGTGAAGGGTACGTGCCCGCTCACCATCTCATACATCACCACGCCCAGCGAATAGATATCCGACTTAAAATCCACATGTTCGCCCCGCGCCTGCTCCGGTGAAAAATAATGGGCTGAACCCAATATGCCCTTATTATGGGTGATGGTCAAATTATTCATAGCCTGAGCAATGCCGAAATCCGTAATTTTAACCACATGATTGCGGTCAATCATAATATTGTGAGGCTTGATATCCTTATGCACCAGCTGTTGATCATGAGCCTGCGCCAAGCCATAGCACAACTGTACACTGTAGTCGATCACCTGACTGATAGGTAATGGCCCCGATTGGGCAATGATATCCTTCAGGGTACTCCCTTCCACATACTCCATCAAAAGATAGGTCAATCCGTCACTTTCCTTGAAATCATAGATATTGACAATATTTTGGTGAGACAGCCGGGCAACTGCCTGCGCCTCCTTTTGAAAGCGGCGGATAAAATCAGGATCATCCACATATTCATCCCGCAAGAGCTTTACCGCCACCTGTCGATCCAGCGCTGTATCGTAAGCCTGATACACCACCGCCATACCGCCGCTGCCAATCTTGCGGATCAATTCATAGCGATTTGCTAATACACGTTTGGCTTCCATACAATCACCTCTCAACCCTTATCGTCAATTTGTTCGTAGCGATACAAAATCGCTGTCAAATTATCGCTGGCCTGGCGCGTCAAGGCCAAATCCAGCAAATCCCGCACACCATGCTGCAAAACCGGCTGCTGCATCAGCTGCTGCATTTCCTCATGTTCCACATAATTATATAATCCATCGGTACAGAGCAGCAGCATATCGCCCGGTGATAAGGTCTGCTGCAAAAACTGCCCTTCCACCTGTGCTTCAGGCCCCAAAGCCTTCAAGAGCACATTTTTCTGACGATTTTCAATATGCAACTCCTCCGTGCCCTGACGCACCAACTCCGCATAATAAGAATGGTCCATGGTCAGCTGGGTCAAATTCCCTTCATGCAGCCAATACAGGCGACTGTCCCCCACATGTCCCACATACATCGTATCTTCATCAATAATAACCGCTGTCAGCGTCGTGCCCATAATCCCGCTGTGCAGAGCCTCCTGCTGCTGATAGATCGCCGCATTGGCACGGGTAAACAGTCCACGCATTTCCGCAAGAGAAAAGCTTTCCAGACAACGCCCCTGCACCAAATTGGCAAACTGCTCCACCGCAATGCGGCTGGCCAACTGCCCATGCTCATGGCCGCCCATGCCATCGGCTATGGCAAACAGACCGCACGCTTCATTGATATAATAACTGTCTTCATTATTTTTTCGCAATCCAATATTGCTACCACCTGCTGCCGCCATACTCCCAGGCTCCTTTCCATTTATAAAAATTATCTCCTGGTAGATACTAACATCATACTATGGAACAGTCTGAAATGCAAACTTTTCTTTGCCCAGATACCATTGTCTGCATGTGCTCCCTTCTATTTGACAAAATTTCTATCAAGCGCTGTTCCCTATCGATTGATAATTTTTCCAACATTCTTGATATTGATAGAAATAGTACCATCCTCATTGCTGATGAACTCGATATATTCCGAGTTATTGAAAAAATCCGAAGGCACAATAATTTCTATACCAGTGTCGGTCCTAATTTTATGAGATTTGTTGGCACGCACAGTATAATCTCTTTCTATCGCCGCCGTTTTCGGCAGGCTGGCCAGTTCCACCTGTTCCCGATAAGAAGCCTGCATGCCCGGATGATGGGCAAATACCTTCTCGCCCAGTTCCGCCGGATGAATCTCCGCCGCTGTCTCGCTGGCCTCAAGAAGGCAGCTCTTGGCGCGGCTCACTGCTTGCGCAGCGTTTTGTCCATATTCCTCGGCCACCTTATTCACAATGGTGTGCACCTTTTTAATGGTTTCCTTGGCAGATACCGGCATAGTACAGTTCAGCCAGCGGTCCGGCAATAGATAAACCTCCTCGCCGTCCAGCACCCGTTTTTTATCAGCAAACTTCACCGTCCAGTTTTCCATATCCACAAAGGCAAATATGCTCACCTTCTGCGTGGGATTGGGCAAGATGGCATAATGCTGGATGATCTCATTGCGCACCTCACTGCCATTATGCGCCACCTTATGCGTATAGCCCAGCTGATTTTGATAGAGCAGCAACCCAAACTGCCGGATACCGGCGGCCAAAAAATCCACCGCCACCAAGTCAATGGTCCGTTCCTCCCCGCAGAGCATGAGATCCTGATGGAGCTTTTGAGCAAACTCCTGGGTCATAGCTGCGAAACAGTCGCTGTTCTGCTCGTATTCCGCCAGCTTCACCCGCACCGGATTCACCTGACCGATGGCGCTGTTATGGGCAGCAGGGTCCTTCCACGCCTTTTCCAAATGCTTCTGTAAAAATTCAAAAATCTCTCTGTCCAAATCTTCGTCGGAAAACACCGGCACACCCGAATTCAAATCCAAAATATGTAAAATAGCCCGCTTTACTTCAATTAAACTTTGTGCGTCCTGCATCAAAAAACCTCCTGTACTTTTGTGGTAAAAAATTGGCTGCCAGTTTTCCAAACCGGACAGCCCCACTCATGATTCTGTATTATAGCAGATTTTTTCCCGTCTGCCTATATTTTTCTTACTTCATAATCATTTTCAGATTTTTTGCCGCTTCTGTACCAGTTCCTGCTATAAACTTTTGTCCCGTTCAGCGCAACACTCTGCGCAATACCCGTAACAGCAGCTTCTCAATCCCTACGCTGAGCAGCACCACCGTGAGCGTCCAGGCAAACAACTCCGGCGTTTCCAGATAAACCTTGGCGTTATACAGATGCATCCCGATGGTGTGATTGGGCAGGCCGATGACCTCCGCCGCCACACCGGACTTCCAGCAAAAACCAATGCCCACTGTGCAGGCCGAAAGCAGATAAGGCTTCAGCGACGGCACATAAATGAGCTTCAGATATTGTCCTCGCTCCAGAGCAAAGGCCTGTCCCACCTCCAGCAGCTTTTGGTCAATATTGCAAAAGCCCTGATAAATATTGGCGTAGACGATAGGCATGACCATCACAAAGGCGCACACCATGGACACCGCCTGACTGCTGGCCCACAACAGCACCAAAATGATGAAGGACGCCACCGGCGTAGCTTTCATGGCGCTCAACGGCGGCATCAGAAATTCATGCAAGAGCGGCATGCGCCAGCCCAGAAAGGCCAGCAGTCCGCCCACTGCCAGCGCCAAAAGAAAAGCGGACATACAGTGAAACAGCGAATTGCCGATGCTGTACCAAAATTCCCGCTCCATGCAAAGCTCCAGCAGCGTTTCCACCGTGCGCAGCGGAGAAACCAGCAGCAACTCGTGACCCAGCCGGTCACTGGCCAGCTGCCAGAGAAAAAGCCAGACCAAAACAATGGCTGGCTTTTTATATCTGTTCAAAATATTACGGTAAATAGTAGAAGCCTTCATCAGGCAACGTACCGCCTACAGCAGCCGGATTGGCCTCTGCCAGCACTTCCAGATAAGCAGCTACGCTCTGCTGCATCTCTTCACCGCTTAAAAAGACCATATTGCAGGCTGGAATTGCTTTTTCAGCGATAGCTGCGGAAGGAATGATTTCATATTTGGCTACCAGCTCGGCGCCTTCGGTCACATTCTCCGTGATATAGTCAATAGACGCCTTGTATTCTTCCAGGAAGGTGTCCACTGCTTCTTTGTTGTTTTCCAACACATCACTGCGCACAATAATTGTGCCTGTCACCAGCTGTTTGCCATCTTCTCCCTGTGCCTTGGCCCATTCTTCTGTCATATCCAGCGCAACCCGCACCCCTTCTGTTTTGGCCATCACAGTGGTCACCATAGGCTGGGGCAGCATGGCGATTTCTGCGCCGCCCTGCTGAATCAAAGCAGCCACTTCATTGGCTTCTGCCTTATACTCAATGGTCACGTCCGTTTCCGGATCCAGACCGTTGGCTTTCAGGATATAGTTCAGGATATATTCCGGTGTCGTCCCTTTGCCTGTGGTCACGATGGTTTTTCCGGCCAGATCCGCTACAGACTGTACCGATTCCCCATTGCCTGTCTCCAGCATATAGAGCACGCCAAGGGTGTTCACTGCGGCGATTTTTACCTTTCCCTCTGTCTTGTTGTACAGCACCGATGCCAGGTTGCAGGGCACAGCGGCGATGTCCACATCTCCGTTGACAATTTTTCCGGTGATTTCATCGGCCGCGCCTACCAGTTCCACATTGTAATTCACTGCTGTTTCGCCGGCTTCGTTGTCCGCCATCAATTTCACCATGCCCATGCCGGTAGGACCGGTGAGCGCCACTACATTCAAGTTTGCTTTTTCCTTTGGCGCAGTCTCCCCGCCGCAGCCTGTAACCATTCCGGCCACCATAGCTACGCACAGCAGTGCTGCTGCCATTTTACGCATTTTTTTCACGTTTCTTCCTCCTTTGCCCTCTCTGCGATCTTAAAAATATAAAATCACACCTCTGCTTTCCTGCCGAGTTAAACACTCCATCTGCAAGCATCTCCCATCAAGCAGGCAGCAAAATATTAACGTTATTATATTTCTCATAGGGCTGTTTGTCAAGGTTCACCAAAGGGCCATAAGACCCTTCACTATGAGGTTTTTACGGTGAAAAGCCAGAGAATTTTCCTGCAAGTGATGAAAAATCTAATGGAAATGATAAACCGTCACAAAATGTGTGCGCACAGAAGATAAAGCCTACCCCTACCGCGTAACTTACGCAGTAGGGTATGTCCCGTTTCCTTCCTTCTTCCTGCTCCGTAAAGGGCGTTACTGTCTGCGGCTCCATCCCGTTCAGTACACAGGCGCAGATCATACCGTAAGCCGCCATCATAAATATCCCTCGTTTCGTTATTGTTTGTCTGCCTTTGCCCATTCTTCCAATGCCCGACACTTTTCTGGTCGGGTACACGGAGGAACAGGCATAGTTAGGTAAAAAACAAATGGAATCATTTCCTCCTATGTAACGTTTTGTTACACGGGGGGTTGGTGGCTTCGACATTTCTATTGCTGAGGGTTTTGCTGCTGATTTTGTTTTCGTCCACCTGACAGGTGATTTTTAGTTTAAATGCGCGAATAAAGCTGCGCAAACATCCTATCTGAATCTTTAATGAAAAAAAAGCCTTTCCCGGCCCAAAATGAGCCAAAAAAGGCTTGAAATAGATGTAAATTACGAGTTAGAAATCCTTTGAAATAGAATCCATACCCCTGGACCGCAACAGGTATATCCAAAATAAGAACCGGGCGGAAAAAGGAGCCGTTCAAGGTTTTGAGTTTTACATAGAGGATAACCAGCAACAAGAACAAACCGATAACAGGCACTTTCCCATTTAATTTTTGGCTCCGCACCAGCCAGCCCAAGAGCATGCCAATGGCACTGGAACATAAACCAACCAAGAGCATGGGAAAAAACGGACTTGCAATATTTGCTACCCCAAGGAATGTTGCCAATGCAAAGGTAGCCCACGCAGCCGTGCTATTGCAGGGCATTATAGATTTTCCTCGCCCCATTGCTTCATATGTTCAAAAACAGGAATAAAGCTTTTTCCTAAGTCGGTCAGATTATATTCCACATGGGGAGGCACTTCCTGATAGTCATGACGGGTGATAAAACCGTCTGCCTCCAATTCCCGCAGCTGCTTTGTCAGGCTGGACTCTGTAATATCGCCGATATGCCTGCGCAACTCTCCGAAACGGTGTACATCCTGAAAAGCGATATAATAAATAATTTCAATTTTCCATTTGCCGCCTAAAATTTTTTGTATGGCAGAGACGGTCTTGCACCGTTCCACAGCCAACGCACTCTTTTTCATTTCTGCCGCTCCTTTTTGAACCAGCATAACACAGTTTTTTCCAAAAAGCAACGCACCTTTTTATTTTGCTCTTATTATACTTTGGGCATATATCTTTTTTGTTTGCTACCCTTCGCCTTTCCGATTCATATTGACGCAAAATTTTGGCGAAGGTAGCGGGAGAGTAAAAACCATAAAACGGCAACAAGTACCCTGTGGCACAAGTTGACAAAAACTTCTTGCCCCGCTGTAGCTGACGCGACACGCCCGGCACAAAAAATGTTCCACGTGAAACATTTTGCAAAATTTTTTACACACGGGCACTACAAAAAAGTACAGTACTTGTAAAATCATTGTACAACACTATAATGAGCTTAAACCGCGGGAAAAAATTATAAAGGAGCAATCTCTATGCACTACACAGGAACTATTTGGCGACCGCCTTACGAGGCCGCATCACTTTTATTGGAGGTCACAGCAGGCTGCACCCATCACAAATGCAAATTTTGTACCTTATACAATGATTTGCCCTTCAAATTCAGACTGTCCCCTATGGAAGATATTGAGGCTGACTTGCAGGAAGTAAAGGAAACCGTCGGCGAGCAAAACCTGCACCGTATTCATCGCATATTTCTGACCGGAGCCAATCCCTTCGCCCTGTCCTACGACAGATTGTCATCCATTGCGGAGCAAATCCATCGTTATCTTCCGGCGGTAACGAGCATCGGCGCATTTGCAAGGATTACCGACAGTATGCCCAAAACAGACGAAGAACTGGCCAAACTGCATGCGCTGGGATACGACGGTCTGACAATTGGAATTGAAACCGGCGATGATGAAGCTCTGCAATTTATGAATAAAGGATATACCTCCTCCGATATCCTCACACAATGCCGGAGATTAGACGCCGCAGGCATTCATTACAGCTTCTTTTATCTGGTAAGCATCTCTGGAGCAGGGCGAGGAGAATTGGGCGCAAAATTAACAGCGGACATCTGCAACCAGCTCCATCCCACACTGATTGGAGCCAATATGCTTACCATTTATCCCGACTCTGAGCTTTACGGCGAAATACAGCGGGGAAATTGGCAGGAAGAAGGAGAATTGGAGAAATACAAAGAGGTCCGGACGCTCATTGAACATTTGCAGATACCTACCATCTTTGCTGCAATGGGCGCTTCCAACGCCTATCAATTCCACGGACGGCTGCCTGAGGAGCAGAATCGTCTGCTGTCCTTTCTCGATGAAATCATCGAAACGGTCAGCGAGGAAGCATTGCAGCAGTACAGAAGAAGCGTGCATCATTTATAATCGAAAGGAGGAACAATGATGCATTTTACAGGCAAAACCTGAAGAAAAAGGAATGCAGGAATACAGGAAAATTTGAAGTCTTTGGGACAGTGTATCATTTTGCGATATAGCGCCCTATGAAAGCTATTGTGGTTCCAGAAAAAAAGCCGCATTTGCACGCTCCCCTTGTTGGGAAAAGTGCAAATGCGATTTTTCTAAAAGCTGACTACGTTTTACTGATACAATAGCGGGTCAGCGAAAGCAAAATGACTACTATAATTAATACCATCGCTCAGTTCAATTCTTAACGTTAATACGCCAGTTATATCGACATCTACCGGAACAGGTTCTACGCCGCCGGTTATTTCTGGAGAGATATACAATAGTTTCCCATCTCCATAAATTTTTAACATTCCAGGACCCGTAAAAGTACGATCATTATACTTTACAAAAAAAGTTCCTGTAAGACGGCTGAACTTCCCATTCAGCTTGTATTCCACAAAGCTTTGAGAAGAATAGCCAGACAAATAACCCCTATTATAGGTTCTGCCTAAATTATCTTTTATCGACTCTTTTGTTATAACCACACCGTCTCGATTAAAATAATCTAATTCTGTCAGCACTGCTGCCGGTTCACTGGAACTGTGCTGTCCAATAAAGACACTGGAGGTGCGGCCATCCCAGGATACCGCTTTGCCTACCGCTTCGGACACGGCCCGCACCGGAAGATAAGTAGTGCCATCATAAATAAAACCTTCTGTAGCCAGTGGTCTGTCATCTACATAGATATGCACCCCCGGCGATACCTGAATATATTTCTGCGCTAACGCCGCCATAGCTGGAGACATCGGTACTGCCAACATCCCCATGATCGCTGCGCCTGCCGCCATATAACCGATTTTTTCTAACTGTTTCATACAAAATCATTCCTTTTCTGAGATTTATTTATTTTTATCCACTTTTTCATATGGTAATTTCTGTCCACAGTTTCTGCAAAATTTTACAGCATTCGGATAGTGTGCTCCGCAATTAGGACAAATTTGTTCTGATTCCCCTACTGGCACGATTCTTTCCATTGCAGCTGCGCCTAGTATTTGTTTTTCCCGATCATGAAGGGATTGAATCTGTGCCTGCAACAACTCTATTTCATGCCTTTTTTCTTGAATCGCCAAAAGCAACGTAACAATTTCTGTGTATTCTGTATCGCCATGTTGCCATATACCATAAGCCATTTCCCCCGCAGTTGAAATCATTTGCTGTACCTCTGTATCGACTGACTCCATATGGGTTTGCAGTTTTGCTTTTTCAAGTGTAGAAGATGTTTTCAGACTTATAGTTGCTACACCGCGATTCAAGGAAGATTTTAGTTTCTGTAAAGATTCCTTGCTCATAAGTAATACGCTCTCCATTGCTTATGCTGTTCGCTGAGTATCGCACTTACATCCTCATCAACTTCTGTAGCCTCTCCATTCTGATAGCGATACAGTGTTCCCTCACAAGTATTCTCATCACAATCATACACATACAAGATACTCCCATCAGACAATACAGAATAGCCATATACATCATCGGCAATTTTAGTTACAGTACCATTCTGATAACATTTTAATGTGCCATATAATTTATCTCTATTCCAATCGGTATAATAAAAGTAACTTTCAGATGTTTTGTCATAATACGTCTCGTAACAAAAAACATCATAATCAATTACCTGCTTATTGTCATATAGATCGCCATATCCTGTATTGTCTCCGATATCCTTATAATATAAAAGCATACCATCCTTTTCCATTCCAAACTTCTCTACATCATTATCACACAACTCAAGCTTGCCAACTTTACCATTGTTAATTGAAGTTTGATACAAATCGCCATTATTCGAGAGCAGATATAACTGGTCGCCATTCGAGGAAAATCCACAGGCTGATGTTTGTTCTTCTTCAAAAGAAACCACATGTCCTTTTATAACCGCCTGTCGTGTCACCCGTGCCTCTATCTCATTTTGAATTTTTCCCACTATATCTGCACTAGAGACAGGAGCGTAAACAGATATCTCAGACATCTTTATTCTAGGTATATTTGTAGAATCAATCATGCGGAGTATTGGTCCTGGATGATTCGCAGCAGGATTGATTGCAAGATAGGAAATCCTCAAATCATATTCCCCTTGATATACGCTATAGTTGCTATCTACCTCTGTTTCTTTTTCGCCGTCATAATAATACAATTTATGTTCTGCAAATTGTCGCGTTTCATTTTTCAGGATATTTCGAATTGTGTCTCTATTAAATTTTTCGTCATACGTTTCCTTTTCTTCTTGATAGAGCTGATAGTCTGTTTCATATTGTTTCTTTTCAATTTCATACTCTTCCTCGGAATCATATCGCCAAGATGAATAATATGGTTTTTCTGGCTCATGTGGACGTTGAAGTGTTGCATCTTTGGCAGCCATATCATCTTCCACAAAATCCATCAGACTACCTTCATGATAGTTTGTTTTCGTGTAATAAATTTCACCTGTATCATAGATTGCTTTGATATCTTGCGTACCTTCTATTCCTGACGCAATTTTTGTTTTACCAACATTTTCCTCATATTTATATAATGTCAGTTCTTCATAATCGAAATAATATACAACAGAAACATCTCCCGAAATAGCAACGATTTGCACATCACTAGCTACTTTTAGCTTGTCTTTATCTGCATACCAAATATAAATATCGCCTTCCGTCGTGCCGTAAATAATTTTTTGCCCATCTTTTGATACCAACGCACCATCAATACCACTGTCTATCTTCTCTTTGTTCTGCATATTATACTGATACAGCACTTTCGTATTATCCTCGTAAGAGTGCGACACATAAGTAATTCTATCTTCCGCATCGTTTACACGATAGCTTTCAATATTATCATCAATTTTAACCGCTGCTTCATCTGGCTTTTTTATGTTTCTATGATATAAACTGTATTGACTATATTCATTTTGTTTACCTGGATAAATTATAAGGTTGCCATCTTTGACGAATTCGATCAAGCTGCCAATTGAAGGTGTTTGATAACTATAATAAGAGATTTCTCCATTCAAATGCTCTGAAATCTGTAATGGTTCTTTTTTGGCGGAAAAATCTGTATAGAATATTTCTCCATTTTTGATGTACATGCCATAATTTTTCTCAGCATTCTCTTTGGGAGTCATCGTAACGATTAGCAATAATACTACAACCATAATTCCAACTCCACTCAATAACAGCTTTATTGGAAATGATTTTCTGCATTTTTTCTTATTTTTTGCATCAGAAAAATTTTCAATTAGCAATGTCCCACATTTCGGACATTTTGCTAATGTAGCACTAATTTGTTCTCCGCAGTTTGTACAAAAAACTGTTTCAGAAATTTTTGCACCGCAATTATCACAGAATGCCGAACCGTCTTGCACTTGTTTTTTACAATCTGGACATATTGCCATATACCTCACCCTCCTGCAATTTAGAATGCGCTTTGAATCGTTACAGTCTGTGTAGCACTATTCCAACCCACACTATAACCAAAAGCCTCAGCAATATAACGGGCTGGCAGATAGGTGCGGCCGTCTTTGATTACAGGTTTGGTATCAATTTCACCATTTAACGTATCGGTAACCTGTTCGTCGCTGTAACTAAAATCCATCTTATTCGAATTTACATAAAAAATTTGTTTTACAGTACGGATTCCGTCCGCACTATTGGAAAAATGAGGCATCCCGTATTGCAACTGCCCATAGCTGAACGCCAATTTTTTCTGAAAATCTGCATCCGTTCGCTCCATGGAAACAGTAATACTTTGCTTGCTGCCATCCCACTGTACCTGCAAATCCAACGCTTCCGCGATAGCCCGCATTGGCACTAGTGTTCTGCCATTACTGTCAATAAAAGGTGTCGCATCAGAAAAATTTACGTTTTGACTATTTACCTTTACTCCAACCCCACTGGCGAAAGCCGTATTGAACGTACATACGAAACATAGCAAAATTATCCCCATTATCGCAAAAAACTTTTTCATCAACTTACCCCTCCGTTCCATAGCGGCCTAAATTATAGAATGCCATTAAATCATAATTCTCTTTCAAATCTTTTAACTCTTTTTTATAAACATTTAGTTCCTTTTTCAAATTTGGATGGAAATTCATATAGAATTCACTCTTTTTTCGTTCTATATCTGCCATCAATTCATCACAGTGTTTTTTTATCTGCTTCTCACTTTCCTCTACTTTGGTTTTATTTGCCGTTGTCTGGCTTTCTCGGTCTTGTTTTCCTAAGTCATATGCCTTTACCATCCTGTTGACACTACTGTCCTGTATAGATTTTGCTCTATACATAAAATTCTCCACACTTTCCATACGAATAACCCATAGTTTTCCTATAGAATCACCCAATGTAATAAAGTGTTCTGATGAAATCCGCATGGTTTCAAAAACTGTCTGCACATCTCCTATATTTCCCAGAATATTTTTTGCTGCTTTTACATCAGCATCGCTGACACCAAGCCCAGTTGCCCCTTTAAATATTAGTAAATTTTGTAAATCCCCTACTTTATCTTCGACTACTGCCTTCGCTAGTGCCTTAAAATACTTATCTAGGGCCTCTTCTGGAGAAAGCAATTGAAAAGATTTTGTGTTACTCTCAACTGTTTTCCCATTTACTACAGCATAAAACCGATAGTAATAAGTTTGTCCAGGCAATATACTTGCTTTTGTAAAATTTTGACGCAAATTAAATTCTATAGTATTTGTTCCTTTTCCCACCTGTGAACTGCTAGTACGCCATTGGTTTGCCTTCTCATCTACTCCTAAACTACACCCAATTTCTGTAATTTGACTATTGCTCTTATTATCTACTTTCGCTGTCAATGTTGCATCAGTTTGAGTAATATTGCTAGCTATCAAATTACTGAATGTAACCTCTGCTTTCTTTTCCTCTGCTTTCTTTGTCGTAAATTGTCCAATACTGCCTGTATATGTTTGACCATTTACCACTGCATAAAATTGATAATAATAGGTCATTCCCGGCTCTAACGTCATGCCAAATTCCGATGGAATATTCTCATACCAAACGTTGGTATATACGTCGGCAATATTCACCTTATCGCTGGCTTTGTAATTTAGATTATTCTGACTTTTTCCTAAATAACAACCTACTTCCGTTACTTTTTGATAATTATTTAGGACCCTGGCGCTTAACTTAGCATTATTTTCTGTGATGTTCGCAACGTTATTATTTTGAATTTCAATACCTTTTCCTTCAGAAACCTCAATATAAACTAATTCACTATCTTTATGCCCGTATTCATTTAAAGCAGTAATCCATGCTTGATAAGTACCTTTCTTTGTCGGTTTCCATTGAAGAGGACCTACAAATCCACTATGTTGATAAAATACATTTTCTTTTGTTTTACAATCTAATACAGAAATCATATATTTTACAACATTGTCACCACTGGGAGTAAAAATGATTGTATCACCCACTGTGCAGTTTCTTTTATTTACATTTAGCACTACATTTGCCGGTGCACTTCCTCCTTTAGTTACAAAGGAACCTACCTGTCCTTCATTATAGTTTCCGTTCACTACCGCATAAAATTTGTAATAATAGGTAGTGCCAGGCTGCAAGGCTATGCCAAAATCACGAGCAGTATTGTCATACCAGACATTGGTATACGCATCGGTAATATTCACCGCATCACTGGCTTTATACGGCCAATTGACGCCGTCAGTACTCAAATAACAACCCACTTCTGTAACCCGTTGATAGTTGTTGAGAACCTTGGCGCTTAAATAAACGTTTGTTTCAGTAATATTGGATGCTGCATTATTTTGAATAGAACTTGGCGTAATACCGTCTGTGCCACCCATACCATAAGGCCAAGCCCAACCGATGTAATTCAATTTTCTACCGGAGTTATCATACAGTAAAAATCCCTCTATGCTATGGTCAAATACTCTTTGATCTGGATATTTGCTCCATGTAACATTGGCACTTATAGCCCTGCCGCCTCCTACTGAAATCCCTGCATGACCATAATAGCTATTGCTGGGCGCAGCTTCCCAAAACACAATCGCGCCTCTAGGAGCTTCCCCACTATGCAATTCTAAATTTCTGCTTGCCTCAATGGCACTGCTATAGCTGCCGCCAGGACCAATATTGACGCCAATGGCATTGTGATAGGCCTGATATACATAAGCCAAACACTGATAATTGCTGTAGGCAGAGCCATAAGCATTCGCGTACGCCCAATCAATGACTGCATTAATCTGCGCGTCAGTCAGACTTGTTCCTTCCGCTGCTTCTGCAGGTGTTGGTGGAATAATTGGCAATACAAAACAGCACATAAAAAACAATAAGGTGAGCATTGAAATTTGTCTTTTTAATCTTTTCATCATGGTTCCCTCTTTTCTTTATAGATATACCTTTTCTTCTGATTCCCCGTTGTCCTTTTTGATATCCCCCCATCATGACACAATACTTCTACGTATAACTAGAGTACAAAAACAGCATTCTAACTAATACGTTAACTTACCAAATATATTATCACTATAGAGATAATATATCAACTCTAAAGTGATAACTTTTATAAAAATACTTTTATATATATGTAATTATCGAAGTTTCAGTTTGCTATGCTAACTCTATAGCATTAATTGAGGTGAAAAATATGGAACTATATAAACGTATTACTTATCTTCGTGAACAAAAAGGAATCACGGTAAACAAACTAGCCAACCTAGCCGGTATTTCTCAAAGTTTTCTCCGCGAAATTGAATTAGGCAATAAAAAGCCTACCATTGAAACACTATCTTATATCTGCGATGCTTTGGAGATTTCATTGAAGGATTTTTTCGATGATGATTTGTTCAAACAATTCCCGGAAAATGAGCTTTTAAACGAGATTTATAAGCTGACGCCGGAACAACGCAAACTGTTTTTACAGTTGCTGCGTTCCTTTAAAAAGTAGAGCGCCATAAGAAAAAGACAGGAGTAAACCAGTCTTTTGGTCCTCCTGCCTTGTCATAGATTTCAGCTCTATTATGATCCATTTTATAAACATGTCAACATTCTGTTTTTTCATAAATTATAAATGGTAAACCCCACACGCTGCCATCACCACTCTTTTGTCCTTGCCTCCCGTCTGTTCGCCCAGATTTGTGACTGGTATATCAGGATTGGAAGCAGACAAATCACTGCAAGTACACTCAAAATGGCAGAGCCATTGGCGACGGCAAATGCCGCAAGCATCATCAGCAACAAAAGCCAGGGATTTCGCAATGTGGTGTAATAGCTTTCTTTGTCCTCATGGGAAGTGTGAAGCGCAAACGCTTTTCCGTCATTCTCTTTTTCTACAAGCAGTAGCTCGCGATTGAAGGTACTTGCGTTTGTCGCTATCCGGCCACCTTTTTCAGCCCACGGTCTCCAACGCACTTTGCCGATAGAATAATTGAGATTAATATTTTTATAAAATACTTTATAGCCCATCTCCTCTAAAAAATCGCGATAGGCTTCCGTGTGTTCTCTGGACTTCTGCCCGACAAACTCCACGCAGTACGTTACCTGATTAGGCCGGCATTCTTCAAACTCGTACAACAGTTTTTCTGTCCTGACAAGGCGATAGCCTCTCGCGGACATTTTGTTCAGCCAACGCGCCTGTGCATTCAACAGACCGCCAAAAAAGCGATAATATTTTTTACTCATACTACACCTCCAACAATTTCCTTTGCAATGGTTACAAGTTCCCTGAGCCTTGCCAGCTCTTTTTCCGCAACCTTCTTCCCCTGTAGGGTAATGAGATATTCCTTTTTTCTGTCCCCGCTGTCCCCATAAGGCGCAATCCAACCCTTTTCCAGCAGCGAGTTCAATGCGCCATACAGCGTACCTGCGCCCAAAGAAAGCCGCCCGCCTGTCTTTTCTTCAATAAATTGCATAACTGCATATCCGTGTTTCGGCGTATAAAGCGCAAGCAAAATATAAAACGTCACTTCGGTGAGTGCGCCGCCTTTGGTATGCTCCCGCATGATTTTCCCTCCTTATTACGATTACTGTAATAAATATATCACTAACCGTAATAAAAAGCAATCCTGTCAGAAAAAATTTTTTCGACTGCAAATAAAAATACCGACCCCCTCTGGTTAGATTTTGGCTCTAACTTTTGAGAATCAGTACAATACAAAACGCCGCTGTTTCTTTTTATGTGGAACAGCGGCAGGACTAAATGGCTCTGATTTATTTTCATTTTATCTGTCGTGCAGGAATCCTAAGATTGTTTGTAGAGGTTTGCCGTGCGTTTTAATTCCACTGCATGATGCAGCTGAAATTCTTCTTCTCCGCCCAGCATGCGGGCCAGCTCTCGAATCTCTGCTTCTCCATCCAGCGCCGCAACATGGGTAACGGTCTGCTGGTCTTTCACCTGCTTCTGAATTTGAAAATGGCGGTCGGTCATCGCTGCAATCTGAGGCGAATGGGTCACGCAAATAACCTGCGCATGTCTGCTGACTGCCACCAGTTTTTCGCCTACCTTTACCACGATATTGCCGCCGATTCCTGTATCAATTTCGTCGAAGATGAGCGTGCCGATGCTTTCATGCTGCGCCAAAACTGTCTTGAAGGCCAACATAATGCGGGACATCTCCCCACCGGAAGCAATTTCACTCAACTCCCGCAAAGGCTGTCCAGGATTGGCTGACATAAAAAATTCCACCTGGTCGATGCCCTGCAACCCGGCGCCTGCTTCTGCAAACCTTACTTCAAAACGGGTATGGTCCATGGCCAGCTGCGCCAGTTGTTCCAATAGGCCTTGTGTGAGCTGCACTGCCAATTCTTTTCGTTTTTCCCGCAAATGCAGCGCCAGCTGTCGATAATGCGTTTCTTTTTCTGCCGAAAGCAGCGACAATGTTTCCAATTCTTCATCTGCACACTCCAAAGTGTTGATTTCCTGCTGCAGCCGTCCCTGCTCGGCAATGAGCTGCTCGATAGACATATGATATTTGCGTTTGGCCTTGTCCAGGATATATTTACGTTCATTAAGCCGGTCGCGGCGCTGGGCATCATAATCCACTTTGTCGCCGTAGCTGGAAAGGGTCAGGCCGTAATCCTCCGCGATATAGAGCATACTTTGCAGACCTTCTGTCATTTCTGCCAGACGGCTGTCATATTGGGCAATTCCCTGCATGCCATCCACGGCAGCGGTAAGCAGCGCATAGACGGAGCGACGGTCGCCATAGAGCATTTGATAGGTCTTTTCTGTGACTGAGACAATCCTCTCAAAATTGTCTAACACTGCCAGCTCCTGCTCCAACGCTTCTTCTTCGCCTTCTGTCAGCTGCAGTTCTTCCAGCTCCCGCAATTTGAATTGGAAAAACTCCAGTCGTTCCTGCCGTTCCTGCAAGGATTTTTGCAGAGCGCTTTTCTTTTGTTGTATCTCAGCCCATTGCCGGTATGCCTCTGCCGTCTGCTCCTTTTCCTCTTGAAAGGCGGCGTCACCCAGACTGTCCAGCAATTCCAGATGATGGTCTTTGTTGGAAATCGCCTGAAAATCATGCTGACCGTAAATATTGATTAATAATTGCCCTACCTGGCGAAAGGTGGCCAAGGTGACGCTGCGGTCATTCATACGGCATACATTTTTCCCGCTGGCCATCAGCTCGCGGCGCAGGATAAGCTGTCGTTCCTCATCCAGTTCACAACCCAAATCTTCTAATAATTGCAACAACTGCGGCTGGTCTCCCACTGTGAAAGTCCCCTCCACAATTGCCCTGTCACAGCCAAACCGAATATCTTTGCTGTTGGCGCGCGCACCTAACAGCAAGGATACTGCATCTACAATAATCGACTTGCCTGCGCCGGTTTCCCCGGTCAGCACATTAAAGCGACTGTCGAACTCCAGTTCAATATGCTGAATCAGCGCAAAATCTTTTACCATCAGCCGTACAAGCATACTTTCCACCTGCCATTTCTCAATCCAGATAAGACTCCAGTTTTTCAATAATACACGGGATGTCTTCTTTTTTTCTGGCGACTACCAAAATTGTGTCATCGCCGGCCACTGAGCCCAAAATTTCTCCCCACTGCGCATTGTCCAAGGCAGAAGCAACTGCATTGGCATTGCCCGGCGCTGTGCGCACCAGTAATATATTTTCACTGGCAGCATAATTCAGCACAAACTCCTTCAATAAAAAGCGCAGCCGTGTTTCCGACACTGCAACCTCCATGGGCAGTGCATAGCGATACTGGTCATCACTTGTGGGAATTTTGATCAGAGCCAGCTCTTTAATATCGCGGGAAACTGTAGCCTGGGTCACTGCAAAGCCATCCTGCTTTAACAGATCAGCCAATTCTTCCTGCGTGCCCACTACGTTTTCCTTAATCAACTCTAAAATTTTTCTATGACGTTTTGTTTTCAACTATCTCACCATCCACGTTTATTCCTGTACACCTTTTAACTTTTCCCGCAGTACAGCAAAGAAATTACGTTTTTCCAAAACCAGCAGATAAGTATCATGCTCTGCCTTGCTGATTTGAATCCAATCTCCCTGTTTTAGCTCCACGCCGTTTTGTCCGTCCACAGTCAGCATCGCTGGCGCATTGTTGGCATCCAACCGTAAAGTTAGAGTATGCTCTGGAGAAAAAATCAAAGGCCGTGCAATCAAGCTATGAGGACAGATAGGCGTGACAATACATAAATCCATATTGGGATATACAATAGGACCATTGGCCGATAAGGAATAACCAGTAGAACCGGTAGGTGTGGAAAAAATCAGACCGTCACCGTGATATTTCTCCACCAGCTTGTCCTCCAAGTAGAGCTCCATTTTTATAATACGGGACAGCGCGCCTTTGGTCACGACCAAATCATTCAGCGCACTGACATCGGCAATGCACACGCCATTTCGATACACCTGCGCAGTCAGCATCATACGCCGCTCCACAGTGTACGCGCCTTGGAGCAATTGCTCCAAGCTTTCCGCCAGCTGTTCCACTTCAATTTCTGTCAGAAAACCCAAATATCCTTGGTTGATGCCCAAAATGGCAATTTCCCTGCCGTAGACAGTACGGGCAGCGCGCAGCATAGTACCGTCACCGCCGATAACCAGCACGACCTGTGCCATCTGGCAAAAATCGTCTTTCTCCGTCGGTGCCAGACCCAATGCCTCCGCCTCTTCCCCTATAGCAATGGTTCGCACCTGCCGCGCATTCAGTAATTGAATCACCTGCAGACCAATTTCAATAATAGGTTTTTTGAAAATATTAATAATTAATCCCACTGTTTTTACTGCTTCCATCGTCTTATTCTCCTAAAAAAATTGCCAAAGGCACCATATCAGACTGCCCAGCGCCAAAATCAGCAAAGTGATGCGCAGCCATTTTTTACGCCGCTGCGCTCCATAAGCAAAACGAATTTCCTGTAAATTATGATGCTCCATGTCCAACAGCAAAATGCCATCCGGTTGATACACTAACTTGTATTCCAGTAACTGTCGCCGCACATTGGGCAAACGCACTGTGCCCTGCTGGCCACTCTTTACTTCTACAATGTAGGTTTTCCATCGGCGACGAACCAAAAAGTCCGCACGTACCATACTTTTTTGCGGCTCACCGTCTACATAGATAAGAATCGGTTCGGACAACTGCGCTGCGATAATTTTATATCCCCTGCGCCTTAGAAATTTCGCGGCCTGTTTTTCCGCCTGAGCTCCTCGTCGAAAGCGAAGGTTGGTACGCCATCTCCGCCAAAGCATCCACAAACTGCGATACAGCAAAGCGCCAGTAAAAAAGGCCAACAAAACTAAGACCCATACAGCCAATTGGGATTGATACTGAAATAAAAAGCGTTCTATAGATTCTTGCGCCGCAAACAGGATTTGTCTGCTCCCCATTGTCATATTTGGCAGACTCCCGTTCATTTATCCAACTGCGCATGGGCAGCAGCTACCACAGCAGCTGCATCCGCTGTAAAATCAGTATGGGAATCCTTTCTCCCCCACAAAAGATATTCGATATTGCCCTCTGGTCCCTTTACTGGAGAAAAATCTAATCCCCACACTGTCAAGTCAATCTCCCGGCAAAGCTGCAAAATTTTCTCTATTACTTCCTGATGCACCGCTGTATCCCGTACCACACCTTTTTTGCCTACCTTTTCCCGTCCTGCTTCAAACTGGGGTTTGATCAAAGCCAGCACATGACCGCCATCCTTGAGGAAAGACATGGCCGGCGGCAAAATCTTATCCAGAGAAATAAAGGATACGTCCGTGGTCACAACGTCCACCTGCTCTCCCAAACTATCCGCTTCTAAATAACGGGCATTCGTTTTTTCCATACTGATTACACGCTCATCGGTGCGCAGTTTCCAATCCAATTGGTTGTAGCCTACATCAATGGCAAACACCTTCGCGGCACCGTTCTGCAAAGCGCAGTCCACAAAGCCCCCGGTGGAAGCGCCCAGATCTGCCACAACCGTTCCCGTCAAATCTACTGGAAAAACCTGCAGCGCCTTTTCCAGCTTCAAACCTCCGCGGCTCACATAGGGAATATCCTGCCCCAGTAAACGAATGGGCAGCTCCGAATCCACCTCTGTCCCCGCTTTGTCAATTTTATTTTCATTCACTAAAACTTTACCTGCCATAATCAAAGCTTTCGCTTTTTCTCTGCTGGCAGCCAGCCCTTTTTCTACTAAAACAACATCCAGTCTCTTTTTGGTCACCGTTCACACCTGCAATTCTGCCAGACGGCTACTGATTTTTTCCGTAATGGATTGGACATCCAGCCCTGCCAGCTGCTTTAACAGTTCCGTATTGCCATGAGGTACAAATTCATCTCCAATACCGATGCGCAGCACGTTGCTGCTGTTCACCTGTTCCTGGTTCAGCAATTCCAGCACAGCGGAGCCAAAGCCTCCGGCCAGGCTATGTTCCTCTAAAGTCACCAAAAGCTGACTATTCCGCCCATATTGGCGAATCAGCGTTTCATCCAGAGGCTTTACAAAGCGGGCGTTGATCACGGTAGCTGTGATATTTTTTTCATCCTTCAGCCGCTGTGCTACCTGCCGCGCAACTTCTACCATACTGCCCAAAGCCAACAGCGTAACACGCTCGCCCTCCTGCAGCACTTCCCCTTTGCCTACAGGCAGCACCTGCAATACTTCATCCTGCGCCACGCCTAATCCGGCGCCGCGAGGATAACGAATTGCCACCGGCGCATGATATTGCAGGGCTGAATGCAACATATGGCGCAATTCATTTTCATCCTTCGGCGCCATACAGATCATACCGGGAATATGCCGCAAATAGGCGATGTCAAATACGCCATGATGGGTAGGACCATCATCTCCGACAATTCCGGCGCGGTCCAAACAAAATACTACCGGCGCTTTCTGCAAGGCCACATCATGCAAAATCTGATCATAAGCCCGCTGCAAAAAGGTAGAATAAATTGCCACCACCGGCTTGAAGCCCTCTAAAGCCATCGCGGCAGCCATGGTCACCGCATGTTCCTCGGCAATACCCACATCAATGGTGCGCTCCGGAAATTGCTCCTGAAAAATACAAATGCCAGTGCCCTTTCCCATAGCCGCCGTAATTCCTACTATGCTTTCATCAGCCTTGCCCAGCTCCCTCAAGGTATTTCCAAACACAGAAGTATAGCTGGGAAGGGTTGTTTTCTTTTTGATCTGACCAGTCAGCACATCAAAAGCACCGACACCATGAAACAGGTCTGGATTTTTTTCCGCAGGCGCATAGCCTTTGCCCTTTTGTGTCACCACATGCACCAGTACCGGACAATTCATATTCTTTACATTATCTAATACTGTAAGAAGCGCTGATAAATCATGTCCATTTACCGGCCCATAATATTTAAAGCCAAATTCCTCAAATAATACGCCGGGAACTAACAGGTATTTCAGAGAATCCTTCAGACGGTCAGCCGCCTTGAACATTTTATCTCCAATAGCGGGGATTTTTTTCAACAATTCCTCTACGTCCTCTTTACTCTTTGTGTAAGAGGGATTGCTGCGCACTCTGCTCAAATATTCTGCCATAGCGCCCACATTGGGGTCTATGGACATCTCATTGTCATTGAGAACCACAATCAGGTTGCTATTTAAGTGTCCCGCATTTTCTAAGGCTTCAAAAGCCATGCCGCCGGTCATCGCGCCATCCCCAATGACTGCAATGACGTTGTGCTTTTCCCCTCGCAGCTCCCTGGCCTTGACCATACCTACTGCTGCCGAAATGGATGTGCTGCTATGCCCTGCACCAAAAGCGTCATGTGCGCTTTCACTGCGTTTCGGAAAACCCGACAGCCCTCCGTAGGTGCGAATGGTAGAAAATCGCTCATAACGCCCTGTCAATAATTTGTGCACATAGGCCTGATGTCCTACATCCCAAATCAATTTATCCTCCGGCGTATGAAATACGCTGTGCAGAGCCAGCGTTAATTCTACAGCGCCAAGATTTGGAGCCAGATGGCCGCCGTTTTGCGATACAACGCTGATAATTTCCTTGCGGATTTCCTGCGCCAAGATCTTTAATTCTGCTATCTTCAAGGATTTGATATCCTCTGGCGTTTTTATCTGATGTAAATATTGCATACGCTTCACCTTCTTTTTCTCTACACACATACGCCCACGGCAATGCCCAGCAAAGCACCTGCCGCCACTTCCACCGGCGTATGTCCCAACAATTCTTTCAATTTTTCCTGATCTAAATGATTATCACGATAAATATCCATCACAATCCGATTCAAGAGCTCTGCCTGCTTTCCCGCTTCCCACCGCACATTGGCCGCGTCATACATCACCACGCAAGCTACTACTGCTGCAATAGCAAAGGAAACGCTGGACAGACCTGTATATTTTCCTACAGAAGCAGCCATCGCTACAACAAAAGCAGAATGAGCGCTGGGCATTCCTCCTGAACCTAACATTCTGCTCCAATCCAACCGTTTTTCCTTCCAAAATACAAGAATCACCTTCAAGCACTGGGCAATCAGCCAGGCAAACAGTGCCGCCTGCAAAACCCGATTGTCCAACACATCAAACCATTTCATCCACAGAACTCCCTTCGGGTATCTTCTGCTTGGAAACCGGCATCACTTTGTATTTTATCGTATCCCTAATTTTCCCGTTCCAGCAAATATCGCGCCAGCTCTGTTAAAATATTACCTTTTTCACCAATGGGCTCTAACGCGGCAATGGCTGTTTCCACGGCATCCTGGGCCATTTTGCGGGATTGCTCCAATCCAAATAAAGCGGGAAATGTTGCTTTTTCATTTTTTTCATCACTGCCTACTGGCTTGCCAAGCTTCTTCTCATCGCCTACCACATCCAGAATATCATCGGTAATCTGAAAAGCCAGACCCAACTGACGGGCATAAGCAGTCAACGCTTCTAGCTGTGCTTCATTCGCACCGCCTAATATCGCACCTGTGCGCACAGAAGCGACGAGCAGCGCGCCCGTTTTATGATGGTGAATATACTGCAACAACTGGGCAGTAGGTTTCTCCTGTTCAGATATAATATCTACCACTTGCCCGCCAATCATACCCGCCGTGCCACTGGCCTGACTTATTTCTTTTATAACCTGCAACAGTTTTTCCGGCTTCACACTGCGCTCCAGGCCAGTCAGAATTTCAAAGGCATAGGTGAGCAGCGCATCGCCGGCCAAAATTGCAATGCCGTCGCCAAAGACTTTATGGTTGGTCAGCTTGCCCCGACGGTAATCGTCATCATCCATCCCCGGCAAGTCATCGTGAATCAGGGAGTAAGTATGAATGCACTCCAGCGCACAGGCTCCGTCCAATGCCGGCTCCCAGCTGCCGCATACCGCCTGACAGCTGGCCAAACACAGCAATGGCCGAAAACGCTTACCACCAGCAAACACGCTGTATGCCATGGCTTCATGAATGATTTGCGGATAGGTGTCTTCTGTCGGCAAAAGCTCCCGCAAGCGCTGATCAGTAAGCTGCCTTGCCTCCTTCATATAGGCTTTTATCTCCATATCGTACAACTCCTTCGTTGCTTGTCTCCTTTTGTCACCCGTTCTCCTGCCAGTCTACAAATTTTTCTCCGCGAAGCAGCTTTAACTTGCCTTCTGCCCCATTCAATTTCTCCTGACAAATCTTAATATAATTTAAGCCTTCCTGGAAACAGTTCAGTGACTCTTCCAGCGGCAAATCTCCGGCATCCAGGCGATAAAGCGCCTGTTCCAGCCGCTCCATCGCCTGCTCATAAGTCAATTCCTTTTCTTCCATGTCGTTCCTCCCTATCTAGCACACTGGCTGTCAAGCATCCTTTTTCCAGTACAATCTGTACCCTTTCACCCACTGCAGTATCGCTGGCGCTGCGTACCACCTGTCCGTTCTCCTTTTGGCACAGGGCATAACCGCGGCCCAGTACATGAAGGGGACTCAACGCATTGAGCTTTTCCGCACGCGCTGCAAACTCCTGTTTTTTCTGTGCTAAAATCAGTTGTATAGCTTTTTCCAATTTTTCATTTGTTTCATCCAGCAACTGCTGCCGATCTTGTAATAACAATTCCGGCTTTTGCAGCAGACGGTGGCTGGCCAAATGCTCTAAATATTGTTTTTTGTGAAGCAAAAGACTGGAGAAACGCTGCTCCAGCGTGCGCTGCCGCAATGACAATACCTCTTCCAATTGTTTTTTCTCCGGCACAGCCACTTCCGCCGCCATAGAAGGCGTTGCCGCCCGCACATCCGCTGCAAAATCAGCCAGCGTCACATCAGTTTCATGCCCCACTGCGCTGATAATCGGTACCGGGCTGGCTGCAATTTTGCGCACAACTGCTTCTTCATTAAAGCACCACAATTCTTCCAGTGAACCACCGCCTCGGCCTACAATAATAACATCCATATCATGCTGGTAGAGAACATCCAACGATTGACAAATAGAGGCAATGCCCTCCTGCCCCTGCACAATAGCCGGCACCACATACACCGATATACCGGCATTGCGGCGATGGATAATAGATAATAAGTCCCGTATGGCAGCCCCGGTGGGGGAAGTCACAATGCCCACCTTCCGGGGCAAAAAAGGCAGCGAACGTTTATTCATTTTATCAAACAGCCCTTCCCCTTCCAGCTTTTTCTTCAATTTTTCATAAGCCAAATGCAACGTACCAGCACCAGCTGCCATCATCTGTTCCACATACAGCTGGTATACGCCGTCCCGCTCATACACCGAAACATAACCGGAAACCAGTACTTCCATTCCATGCCCGGGCTGAAATTGCAGTCGCTGGGCATTGCTGCGAAACATCACGCATTTGATCGCTCCTGTCGTATCCTTCAAAGAAAAATAAAGATGTCCCGAGCTGTGCCGTGTAAAATTTGAAATTTCTCCCCGCACCAACACGCTACTCATTCGCCCATCCTGCTGCAAAAGTTTTTTGATATACAAATTAATCTCACTGACCGATAGAATTTCTTTCTGCATCTACCCACCTGCTTATATTATCTGTGTACTGTCCAGCAATAATTGCTCCGCTTCCTTCTCAGATATTTCCCGCGTCACAACCTTCGGTTCCTCCTGCAGCAAAGCAGGTTCCTCTGCTGCCTCTGCCGCAGCTTCTGTCACCAAATCGTCCCGCCGTTCTTCCTGCTTCAGTACCTTGTCCAGTATACTGTTGACAAAGCTTGCGGACTCCTGCTTTCCATACACCTTGGCCATGTCCACTGCTTCATTGATGGCACCTTTCGGGGATATATGGGCGCTGAAAAGCATCTCATATACCGCCAGGCGGAGCAGATTGCGGTCCACGCTCATCATACGTCCTACATGCCAACCAGTAGTATTGCGCTCAATGATCTGGTCAATTTCAGACAATTTATCTTCCACCGCCATCACCAGTTCCTGACAAAATGCCCGTTCCCGCCGATTCAGCCCGTCTTCCTCCATGGTGTGCTGCAAAGCAGTCTCCAAATCATTTTTTCCTATATCCAACTGATAGATTATTTTAAATGCTGTTTCTCTGCTCTGATGTCTCATGACTACACCTCTGTTTCTTTCTTTTCCGCAGAGTCCTCCACCGTTTCCAGGTGATCAAAGGAAATCCCCTGCACATAAATATTCACTTCTTTTACTTTTAAGCCTGTCATCGTCTGTACTGTATCTCTTACCTTATTCTGCATTTCCTGCGCCAGCTGAGGTATTCTCACCCCATATTCCACATTGATATGTAGGGCAATCTTAACGTCCTGTTCTTCTATTTCTACCTTAACTCCCTTAGCCAGGTTTTTCTTGCCCAGTTTTTCCGTAATTCCCGAAGCCATGCTGCCCGACATCGCTGCCACACCTTTAATCTGTGCCGCAGCCAGACTAACAATACCAGCCACTGCATCCTCGGCAATTTTGATACTGCCATAGGCATTGGTCGTCTCACCAACCCCATGCTCCTGATTTTTACCTTCAGGCATATCCTTCACCTCATTTTTTCTCTGAGTCCTTTTAAGTATACCAGCATTTACCCAAAATTGAAACTGAATTTGCATAAATTCTGCATAAAAGGCTAAAAAAAATTCAGAGAGGAAACAATTCGTTCAAAACACCATTGTTTCCTTTCTGAACTTTACCGGCAGGTTTTTCGCTTTATTTTTTCTGTCGGAAAATACTGCCCTTTTCCTATGTTTTATTCATACTTATACGCAATCTCTATGAATTTCCAGCTGTGTTGTTCAAAGGAAGCAGCACAATTTCCTGCGCCGTAAAATCCGTGTTGCGCAAAATTAAATCAAAAATCTTTTCATATTGCTCACTGAGCTCTGCTTCTGCTACAATCACATTGGCCTGCTGTTCCTCCAATATCACAAGGCAGTGGGCAATCCCCTTTGCCTGCAATAAAAGCTCCAAACGCTGTTCCTTATAACGCCGCTGGGCATATTGGGCCAGGTATTCCTCTCTCTCTGCCTGCTCCAGCTCTGTAAGTTGATCCTGCAGCACCTGCCATGCACTATCCCGCTTCATCCGCAATGCTGCAAATTGCTCTTCCGGTGTGACTTCGTTCACCGCATTTGACGGCATATGGACATTCCCCTCATTGCGCAGCGTAGTTTCCACTGCACTTTGCTGCTCCATGGCATATTGAGCTTCCCATGCCTGTGATTGCTCTGCGGCGCTCATCGCCGATGCTGCCTCCTCCTCTGTGGGCATTGTTCCATAGCAAAGATTCCAGATAAAACCTACGAAAAAGAGCGCAATACATAGCATCAGAATTAATATGCGCACTGCTTTCCCAAACTCACGCATGGTCCATGCCCCCTTCCCCCGGCAGCACAATAATTTTCTCTCTGGAAAGCTGCAACACCGTAGCCGCTGCCTGCAGCAAACGTTCCTGAATCACTGCGCTGTCTGCGCCGGAAGCCACCACCAAAACACCGCGAATATCAGGCATACTTTCTTCCACCAGCAAAGCGCCCCCTTGCTGCACAACTGTTTGGTTTTCCTGTACTTCTGTAGTCTGCTGACTGCCGTCTCCATTGTTTTGACTGGTGTTTCTCTCCGTCTTCTGGACATCCCGCGCATATTCTTTGCGGCCCAAATCATTTACGGTAATCTGCACTGTCACCGCACCAGCTCCTTCCACCTGCGACAAAGTATAGGCTAACTGTTTCTCCAAGGCAGACACCCTGGTATCGGCACTTTGCTCCATCAATACGTTTTTTTCTTCGCCCAGCAACCCACCGCTTTCCGCTTGCTCCGCTGACTGACCGCCCCGACTGCCTGCCAGGAGCAGCGCAACGCCCAAGAGAGCCAACAATCCCAGCAGCAACAAATTTTTTTGTTGCTGCTTACTCAGATTCTTCCAGTTCATTCCAACCGTCCTCCTTTATCTCCACGGTAATCTGTTCCGCTGCCAATCCATAATATCCGCTCAATGCCTGCGCAATACGCCGGGAATCCACTTCTTCCCCAAGGGGAATCTGCACTGTGACTTTTTTCAGACACTGCCCTTCCACCGCACAGGCTACCTGAAACTGCTCCAAATCGGTACTCAACAACAACAGGGAAGAAATCTGCTCCTGTAGCTTCTGTTGATAAAGCTGCTCCATCTCCCTGACCTGTGCCTCATAAACTTCACCCTGTACGGCAGCATTGTCCGCTCCCGCTACAGTCGGCACAGACAGCTGCCACTTCTGCGCCATATTGTCCGGATCTGCCAGCTGCAAGACAGGCTGCAGCAGCGTCAGCATCACAAAAAAACCCATGGTCATTTTCAGATAGCTGCGCAGCGACCCTTCTGGCAGCAACAAATCCAAAACTGTCGTAAAAAAAATCATTACCAAAAGATTGATCATCACCACACGCACTGTTTCCATATTGCGCCTCCTGCCCATACACAGTACCCACATATTTTCCTATTTCATCACAAACTTTTTTGGTTCATAAACTGGCCCCACTGGCAGCCAAAACAATGAGCACCATAAAGAAAAACAGTACGCCGGTGAGCGCCACAACTGCAAAGAGCAGCATAAAACTACCCGCCGTCTGCTCCAAAAGCGCAGTCATCCTGCTGTTACCCAAAGGCTGCAAAATCGCTGCAGTAAAGTTATACAGGAAATATAACAAGAGAATTTTCAACGCAGGCAGCACTGTCAAAATTAAAATCACCAACAACCCCACCAATCCCAAAGCACTGCGAATCATCAGCCCACCGCTGAGCAACGTGTCCATTAGTCCAGAGAGCATACCGCCCACCACCGGTACAGCAGAGCCTGTCACATACTTCACCGCACGCAATGACAAACGGTCCAATGCCTGTCCGCTGATACCCTCAATGCTTAGAATGGCCAAAAACAGCATCACACAGAAACTAATACTGGTAAGAATCGCCTTTCGCAGAAAAGCTGCCAAACCACTGAGGTTATAGGTATCACTGAAGCTATTAACCAGTTTTAAGAGCAGCTCCATCGTAATCAGCGGAACCACTATATTTTTAAAGAAAATTGCTGCGCCCTGCACCATAATCACCAGCGACGGCTGCAACAATCCTGCGCTTTTCAAATTTCCCAGTCCAACCATCAACAAAAACTGCACCGGCAGCAAAAGCTCCATGATATCAGTAAGACGAGTCACCGCCGACGCAGCTTCCGTCAACACCTTGGCAGCGCTTTGTATGATGAGTAGCACCGCTACCGCCTGAATGGTCAACGCCGAAATTTTTTGCACATTGCTCTTTGCAAAGCTCCCTTCCAATTGATGCAACAACGCCGCCACTACCGCCAACACAATCAATTGACCCAACACACTGAACTGAGCCGTCGCCGCTTGCACCAGAGCATCACCCAAGGCTTTTCCCAGTTCCAGCCAATCCAGTTGTAAGTTGCCCTGCAAAAAATCCTGAAAGAGCTGCTGCAGAGAAAGAGAAGGCCAAATGCTCTCCATCTGTATTTCTATTGCTTGCAGCAGCTCCGCTGTGCCCAGCTCGTCCAGCCACTCCATCGCTTCTCCCTCCTATATAATTGCCAAAACACTCTCCATCACTGCCGCCAGTACCGGAAAAGCCAGCAGCAAAATGGCAATTTTTGCGGCAAACTCCAATTTCACCGCCAAAGCACCGCTGCCTGCATCGCGGCAAACCTGACAGAGAAATTCGGTGAGCCAAGCAATCCCGGTCATTTTTAAAATGGTGGTCAGATAAATCACATTCACGCCGGCCTCTTGGCTCATTCGCAGCAACGTTTGCAGCATATTTTCCAACTGTCCCGCCATAGATAAAAAAATCAATACGCCAAAGGCAACCACTACAAAAACGCTGATGTTACTTTTATATTGCTGTAATACTAGCCACAACACCAGCACCAGAAAACCGCTTCCCAAAATCTGCAGAATACTCATAATTTGCTCCCGTCAATATAACAAGAATACCGTTTTTACATGAGTAAACAACTCTGCTAACAAATCAATCACTGTAAACAACACAATAGCTAGTCCAGCCAAAGCCGCCAAATTCGCTTGATCTTCCTTCCCCATGGATTTCAGAACACTGTGCAGTACCGCCGTCAAAATACCGATACCGGCAATTTTAAAGATAATATCAATTTGCATACTTGTGCCTCCTAGCATAACAAAATAGCCGCTGCCATACTGATGCAAAAGCCCATATATTGCCAAACCCGTCCCTGTAAGGTTTTCTGCCGTTCTGCATCCTCCAGAGCATATTGCAGACGATGCTGCAGCAATTGAAAATTTTTCTGCTGCGCCATCAGATCGCCTTCCCCCAGGCTGAGTCCGAAACTGCGCACTGCGCCCAATTCCTCCGCACCGCAAAAGGTCTCCTGCTCCAAAAACTTCAAACCTTGCTCCCAGGCGCGAAATACCGGAAGCTTTTCCTCCTCCATCGCCACCCAAACGCGATGGAAAAACTGCTGCAACATAACCGGCAGTCGTGGTTCTAACTGCTCCAAAGCCGCAGGTACTGGTGAAAGCGTATAAAAAATTTCTGTTTCCAACAGACGAAAGGCATTCTGCAACATGATAATGTCAGCAACGCGTCGACGAAATCCATAGGCCTTATAAAAACCGAAAGCCGTTCCCGCTCCAATCAATAACACCATCCCGCCCAATCTCATAAACAATCTCCCCTTTGGCACTGCGTTACTACCTGTCCATTTTTCCATGCTAAGGTGACAATCCATGTAAAAAATCCCTGCTCCACCAATCTGCCTAAAATGGGATGGCGTCGCAATTCCTCCAAATTGCGGCCATGCACAGTGCTGAGTACATAGACACCACTCTGCAGAGCCTCCTCTAATGCCAGCACATCAGCGGCTGTGCCCAATTCATCTGCTGCCACCACCTGCGGCGCCATAGAGCGAATCAGCATACGCATTCCTTCGCTTTTCGGACAGCCATCTAAGATATCCGTGCGACTGCCGATGTCCAACTGGGGAATACCATTCACACAGCCTGCTAATTCAGAACGCTCGTCCACCACGCCCACGTTTACACCGGCAAAGCCCAGTCGGGGAATGCCGTCACTGAGCTGACGGATGATGTCCCGCAGCAAGGTCGTTTTGCCACAGCCAGGCGGCGAAAGAAGCAGCACATTGTGCAGAGAGCCGTCAGCCAAAATCTGCTCTAAGATTTGGTCGGCGGCGCCGGGCATTGCTCTGGCAATGCGAAAATTCAAACCGCTGATTTGTTTTAAAGTGCGAATCGCACCCTGCTCCAAAACACCTTTTCCCACCAGACCTACGCGATGTCCCTCTGCCAAGGTAAGATAGCCACGACGAAACTCTTCCTCCCAGGCATAAACCGAACCCTGGCTGATTCTCCCAACGATATACTGCAATTGCTCTGTTGACAACTGTTCCAACACGGTCCGTTCCCCGCCGCTCTGCAAGCGCAAACGTAAAGGTCGTCCCAAACGGCAGCGAATTTCCTGTACCTGCTCCAGTTCTCCTTGCCAGCGCAGCAACGCTTGCTGTATTTCAAGGGGAAAATATTGTCGCGACAGCGTCTTCACCGTTTCTTCTGTCATCCCTGTCTCCTCCTCTGGGCTCCTGCACCCCTTTTTTGCTACTATATGCAGACAAGCCAAGGATTAGAACAAAATTCAGCCTTGTCCAATTTGTTTTCGTCCTGCATTTTCCCCATTTTTTCTACATTATCTCTTGTTTTCTGCCAATCATTCTGGTACACTGTACAACAGAATAAAATCAGGAGGAATTTGTTATGTGGAAAGAATTTAAAGAATTTGCCTTCAAGGGAAATGTACTGGACATGTCCATCGGTGTTATCATTGGCGGAGCCTTTGGAAAAATCGTCAGCTCCCTAGTCAGCGACATCATCATGCCTTTCTTTGGCTTTCTTACCGCTGGCACGGACTTTACCGCACTGAAGTTGGTTTTGAGTCCGGCAGAACTCAGCGCAACCGGTGAAATCATTAAGGCAGAATCCGCCATCATGTACGGAAACTTTATTCAAAATGTATTTGACTTTTTCATCATCGCTTTCTGCATCTTTTTCTTCGTGCAGCAAATCACAAAATTGCACAAAAAGAAAGAAGAAGAGGTCGCTCCAGCTGCTCCAGCCGGTCCCAGCACAGAAGAATTACTGACAGAAATCCGCGATCTGCTTAAACAGCAGCAGGCAAAATAATCTTATAGAAAACCGCTCCAATGTAAAGCAAATTGGACATGCGCTCTGTCTATAAAGCACATTTTTGAGCAAAATAAAGACGAACGCACGAAAAAGACGGGAAAAAGCGATTGCTTTTCCCCGTCTTTTTATATTCTGTATAGCAGTTTCTGACTTTTTACCTGTCAATATTTTTAGAATTGACGCTGCATCAAGCTTTTCTTTGCAACAATTTATTTGTCTGCTGTTGAAAACTCTATTCCGCCGTTTATCTGTGATTTTCCTACCAGCTGCCGCAATAAATCAGAGCGGCTTACAACGCCCACCAGTTTGCCCTGCTGCAATACAGGCACCTTTTTGATACGTTTGTCGGAAAATATCTGAAACAGCTTCTGCATATCATCCTCTACATCAATCCCGATTACTCTTTTCGTAGCCAATTCCATCACAGGGAATTGCCCCAAAGCAGCCAACCGGCCATCCAAAGCACCCACATTATACCACAGCGGATACATAGACGCAAAACCATTGGCCTCACTTTCGGGACCGTTCATGTAGCGGATAATATCGCCGTCAGATACAAATCCTTTTACACTGCCGTCCGCCACCACAATAGGCAGACCTGTCGTCTTCTTTTCTACCATGCAGTACAGCGCATCCAAGGCAGTGGCCTCAGCTGAAATACTATAGGGCTCCGTTTTCATAATCGCAGCGATGCCGACCAATTTTGGTTTTTCCGTTGTCACAATACCGCTGAGACTGTTTTCATACAGTGCCAATCCAATTCCTGCCAAGGCAAATACCGCCGCCAAGAAACATACCACCGTGAAGCCATGGCTGGGCGACTGACAAATGGCATAAATACCTGTAAACAATGACGCACCGATACAGCCGGCAATCTGAAAACCAGTACTCATCACAGTCACACCGTGGGGATTCTCGTCAAAACTCAAATAGGAAAGTGCTAGGCTCTGTACCGGTCCGATAATCAAAGCGGAGCCGCAAATTACAGGAATATACAGCAGAGCCAAGAAGATAATGTTCCCCGTTACATGAACCAATGCCATCCCCACGCTGGCCACACCAATCAATAAAAATCCCAAAGGCAGCAAAATTTTTGCTCCATGCTTATCGTAAATCCGACCAGCCAGCGGTGAAATAACGCAGGACAGCAAAATAGCCGGGAACAATGTCATGGAAGCGGCAAAAGGCGAAATCCCCAACCCGCTCTGCAAAAACATCGGTGTTACAATGTTCATAGCAAAAATGACAATCAGCGAAAACATATTGATGATCACACCCACAGCAAAGGGCTTCACCCTCAGTGGTTGCAGGCGGATTAATGGTTGTTCCAGCTTTTCTTGCCGACTTACAAAGGCAACCAAGAAGAGAAATCCGATGATTACCACACCAATAGCCAGCAAATAATTCCCGGAAAATATAGTAGAAATTCCATATAAAATCCCAATTAAGGCTAAACTGATTTCCACAACAGACAAAAAATCCAGTTTGGGATGGGTTAAATAGGCTATATCATCCAAAAGGCATGCGCCACAGATCATACAAAGCACTGTCAACGCACAGAAAAACCAAAGCATGGCATGCCAACTGGCCACCGCTAAAATCAATCCTGCCAGAATGACACTGGAAGATGGACCCAAAGTTGTCATCGCACCCATAATCCCCATATAGGTGCCCAATTTTCGTTTTGGTGCCACTTCCAATGTAATATTCATTCCAATGGGAATCAACATCCCAGTGCCCAAAGCCTGAATAATACGGCCCAACAATAAAATCGTGAAATTTGGCGCCAAACCGCAAACTACACTGCCAACAACCAAAAGCCCTACTGTAAATAAATATAACCGTTTGGTAGGAATACTGCGATACAGAAATGCTGAAATCGGCACCATCACCGCCGCACCCAACATATAGGCAGTAGAAAGCCACTGCACCGTGGCAACGCCAACTCCCAAATCAGCCATAATTGACGTGAAGGCTACATTCAAAAACGTTTCGTTAAATGTAGCCAAAAATGCGGAAAAGGCTGCCACAAAAATCATCAACTCAGGTCTGTGACTGCCTCTGCCTTTCACCTCCTGCTCCATTTGATGCTTCATCACATTGCTCTGTTCCAAAAGAAACTCCTCCTTCTTGATTCAAAAAGGAAAACGGCACCCGTTGGCTCAGCAAAGAAAGACCAATGGATGCCGCTCTATGTTTTTCAGACAAACAAAAACACACGCATCCCGGCCTTCGATCTGCATTACGGTCCCGTAATCAGATTTACAAGCCAAGCTTTACGTGTGTCGTTAACCGTTTTCTTATTTAAGATGGAATATATTTTAGCATAATTATTTTTGTAAAGTCAAGCAAAAATTATCTCTTGCAAGCTATCTTTCCTGCTCATTCCGCCTTGCGCACGGCTCTTGCTGCCTGCTGCTTGAGATAGCCTTGAATGAAATCATCAATATCCCCATCCATCACTGCCTGAATGTTGCCTTTTTCAATGTTCGTACGATGATCTTTCGCCATGCTATAAGGATGGAATACATATGAACGAATCTGACTGCCCCAACCGATATCTTGCTGTTCTCCTTGCAGCGCAGCCATTTCCTGTTCATGCTCCTTGATTTTCAATTCTACCAGACGGCTGGTCAACATCTTCATGCAAGTAGCTCTGTTCTGAATCTGGGACCGCTCGCTCTGACACTGTACGACGATGCCGGTGGGCATATGGGTAATGCGCACCGCCGAATCTGTCGTGTTGATGTGCTGTCCCCCTGCACCTGTAGAGCGATACGTATCCACCTTCAAATCTTTTTCATCAATCTGAATGTCATTGTCATGCTCTACCTCTGGCATCACTTCTACCGCAGTAAAGGAGGTATGCCGTCGTCCCGCCGAATCAAAAGGTGAAATCCGCACCAAGCGGTGTACGCCCTTTTCTGCTTTCAAATAGCCGAAGGCATTTTCCCCTTTGATCAGCAAGGTCACGCTCTTAATCCCTGCTTCTTCACCGGCTAAATAATCTAAAAGATTTACTCCAAAGCCATGCCGCTCTGCCCAGCGCACATACATCCGATAAAGCATATCGGCCCAATCCTGAGATTCGGTACCGCCAGCGCCGGGATGAATGGAAATAATGGCATTGTTACGGTCATATTTGCCGTTGAGCAAGGTTTCCAGCTCCATTTGCTCCAAAGCCTGCATGGCTTTTTCTACTGCATCGGCTGCTTCCTGCAGCAATTCCTCATCTTCACCCATTTCCTTACACATCTCATATAACGTTTCGGCATCCTCTACCAAGGTTTTCACACCGTTAAACTGCTCAATTTTGCTGCGCAAACCTGTAATTTTCTGCATCACCTGCTGTGCTTCATCGGGCGTATCCCAAAAATCCGGCTCTGCCATTTTTTTCTCTAATTCTGCAATCTGACGTTCTCTATCGGCAAAGTCAAAGAGACTCCCTCAAATCTTCGAGAATTTTGCGAGCTGCCTCTAACTGTTTTTTTACTTCAAAATCCACAAAAATCACTTCCTCATGTATGAATCTTATTTCAAGTTTATAATCGTTAGCACTTATCTGCCACAGCAATGTTTGTACTTTTTCCCCGACCCACATGGGCACAAGTCATTGCGACCTATTTTTTCTTTGTTGACCTTGGGTTTCTTCACTGCTTCCTCATCGCCGTGGGAAGCGTTCAAGATGTCCGTCCGTTCTTGCGGTTTTTCTACAATGGTCACACGGAAAATTAACCGAATGGTTTCATACTGGATTTCCGCTATCATTTGCTGGAACATGTCGAAGGCTTCATTTTTGTACTCATCCACAGGATTGCGCTGCGCATAAGCACGCAGATTAATCCCTTGCCGCAGCTGATCCATCGCATCCAAATGTTCCATCCACTTGATATCTACATTTTTCAACAGGATGAGCCGTTCTATTTCATGGAACTGTTCCGCACCCAATTCGGCTTCCCGCTGATGATAGCGGTTTAAAGCGATTTCATGCAAATAGGCTTCCACTTCCTGTTTTTCCATTTTCAAAATCTTTTCTTTATCCAATGGCGCCTGTAAGAAAAATGCTTCATTCATACGTTGCTGTAGCAAATCCAAGTCCCATTCCTCAGGATATTTTCCTGCCGCTGAAATTTCCTCCAAAATTCCCGTAGCAATAGACTCAATCATTCCCTGGATGCTGGCGCTCATGTTTTCGCCCATCAACACCTGACGACGCTGGGCATAAATGACTTCTCTCTGCTGGTTCATGACGTTGTCGTATTCCAGCACATTTTTACGAATTTCAAAGTTCCGTGATTCTACCCGTTTCTGTGCTGTTTCAATACTCTTGGAAATCATCTTATTTTCAATGGGCATATCGTCATCCATGCCAATTTTATCCATCAAACCGGCAATATTATCCGAGCCAAAACGACGCATCAAATCGTCTTCCAGCGAAATATAAAACTGCGTAAAGCCCGGATCACCCTGACGTCCGCTACGGCCACGGAGCTGGTTGTCAATACGTCTGGCTTCATGCCGCTCTGTGCCAATGATATACAATCCGCCTAAATCCTTCACGCCTTCGCCCAGCACAATGTCTGTCCCACGGCCTGCCATGTTGGTAGCAATGGTTACGGTCTGCTTCTGACCTGCCTGTGCCACAATCTCGGCTTCTTTTTCGTGATACTTGGCATTTAATACCTGATGGGCAATGCCCCGCCGCTTCAGCATCTCGCTGATCAATTCGGAAATCTGAATGGACACGGTACCTACCAACACAGGTTGCCCTGCTTCATAGCGTTCCACTACTTTTTCTACAATTGCATTATATTTTCCCATTTGCGTACGGTACACTACATCGGGACGGTCCTCACGAATCACTGGTTTGTTGGTTGGAATGATTACCACGTCCATACCGTAGATGCTGCGAAACTCATCTTCCTCTGTCTTGGCTGTACCAGTCATACCCGCCAATTTGTGATACATGCGGAAATAATTCTGGAAAGTAATCGTCGCCAAGGTCTGCGATTCCTTTTCTATTTTTACGCCTTCCTTGGCCTCAATGGCCTGATGCAAGCCTTCACTGTAACGACGCCCAAACATCAAACGGCCGGTAAATTCATCTACTATGATGACCTGTCCATCTTTTACCACATAATCCCGATCCCGCTTCATGATTACATGGGCACGCAATCCCTGATTTACATGATGGGCCAATTCCATATTGGTTTCATCAGCCAGATTATTGATTCCCAGCAGTTGTTCCACATGACTGACTCCTTCTTCGGTCAGTGTTACGTTTTTGGCTTTTTCGTCCACCGTATAATCTACCTCAGCCCGCAGACGAGGAATAATCTTCGAAACCATTGTATAATAATCTTTCGGCTTCTCCGCTACGCCGGAAATAATCAACGGTGTTCTCGCTTCATCGATGAGGATGCTATCCACCTCATCCACCAAGGCAAAGTTCAGTTCTCGCTGCACCATGTTTTCAGGACGCATTACCATATTATCCCGCAGATAGTCAAAGCCGTATTCATTATTGGTGCCATAGGTAATATCGGCATTATAGGCTTCTTTTCTCTGGTTAAAATCCAGACCATGTACAATCAAGCCAACGCTCAAACCCAAAAAATTATAGAGTTTTCCCATCTGTTCGCTGTCGCGGGTCGCCAGATAGTCGTTCACGGTAATCACGTGAACTCCTTTCCCAGTGAGGGCATTTAGATATACCGGCAACGTAGCCACCAGCGTTTTCCCTTCCCCTGTCTTCATCTCTGCAATACGCCCTTGATGCAGAATGACACCGCCCATAAGCTGCACATCAAAATGGCGCATCCCCAGCACACGATCCGAAGCCTCTCGCACAACAGCATAGGCCTCCGGCAGCAAATCATCCAAAGTTTCCCCTTTTGCCAGACGTTCCTTAAATTCAGTTGTCTTTCTCTGCAACTGCTCATCGGAAAGCTGCGCAATCGCATCGGTGAAGCCATTAATTTTCGCCACAACTTTCTGCAGCTTCTTTATATCTTTTTTCGTATCACTGTTTTCAATATACCCTCTCAAAAATTCAAAAGCCACGTAATTGCCCTCCTCAATATATTTGCATCTGCGTTCAGGCAGAGCTTTTCATACTATTCGCAGTTTATATTATATCACAATCAATCTAATCTTGAAACAATCTTTCAGACATAAATTCCCTTTTCAACAGAAGTAGCCCTTCTTTTTT